>Ga0207733_100056_pt1 | contig 123289 bp, 134 predicted proteins | sample A23P3SouthBayCA_FD_187735 | JGI IMG/M metagenome (GOLD analysis project Ga0207733, IMG submission 187735) | Aerobic enrichment media microbial communities from Eden Landing Ponds, California, USA - A23 P3 (SPAdes) | ecosystem: Environmental > Aquatic > Marine > Unclassified | place: Emeryville... | reverse complement strand
CCATCCCGAACACGGAAGATAAGCTCGCCTGCGTTACGGTGAGTACTGGAGTGGGCGACCCTCTGGGAAACTCGTTTCGCCGCCTCCACTCATACTTCACACATTCAGCTCCACAGAGCGACCGCGTTTGCGGTGGCTGTGTGGGGCTTTCTTTGTATATACTGATCAGGTTCCAGCCGTGGCTGAGCCGTACCGCTATGCTTAAACGAACGCAGTAACAAGAGGAAAATGCGCCAAGGTGGCAGAGTCCGGCCGAACGCAGCGGCCTGCAGAGCCGCCCACCGCCGGTTCAAATCCGGCCCTTGGCTTGATTTTTTGATTTTACTGCGCTCAAGTCTTCTAGACTCGGTATTATCGCGGTATGTCATTGTGATCAGCGGAGAAATCAACATCCGTCAAGGTCGCTCCGGTTCGACAGACCGAATCCAGGCCGTGTGCGTTGACGGTGGAACCCGAGACGATTGACCGCTATTCATGCAACCCGACGATTCGAATACGGTCAGAGGTGTCACTCTTGTGTCCGTGCAAGTGATGAGCAACTGAACAAAAAGCAGGAACTCAATTACCGCTCACACCGCCGTGACCTGATTCGATGGACTCTCACCAAGGGGTAAGAACCCGGAAACGGTAGAGCGTACAGCGAGGACACGATTCGAGTGTGCCGGTCACATCGGTCGATTCTATCGCTAGACGCGGGATCGACACGATTTGAACACTCGGTCGATCGCTTCCTCGCTCACTCCGTTCGCGAGACTGCGCTCACCCTGCGTTCAAATCCTACAGGTTCGTTACCTGTAACTCACGAATTTGTTTGCGACAGGAAAGCGGGCCGGGCGCGATTTGAACACGCGACCGTCTGGTTAAAAGCCAGACGCTCTGCCAGACTGAGCTACCGGCCCTGTGGTTCTTCCTTTTGGGGAGTACCGGTTAAACGTTTCTTTCTTGGTCGGCACATAGGCCGGCTAGTCGAAGTAGTCCTCGAGTGCGTCCGTGACGAGCTGACCCGGTTCGACGCCCTCGATAGACGCCCGTTGCCGGAGATCGCGGTACGTCGTCGGCGAGAGCGTAAGTTCGAGTTCACCGAGGACGACGTCGTGTTCGACGAGCGCCCGATCGATCGGAACGCCGTCGTTGACGTTGCTGGCGATGCTGCGGACATCGCGGACGGTGAGGTCGCCATCCAGGGTCGCCCACGCGAGTAACAGTCGTGCTTCGCCACCGACGCGAGCGATGTGTTTGGCAGCGGTCGGTGCAATCTGACCGAGCGCCACCTGTTTGCGGACCGACCGCGGAAGGTCGTGAACGCGAGCCCACTTGCGGATGAACGAGACGGTCGTCTCGCCACCGGCGCGTTCGGCAGCAGCTTTGTACGAGCCTTCACCACGGACAAGGGCGGCACAGGCGGCTGCACCGCGGAGCATGTAGAGGTGGTCGTCGGTGGTTTTCCCAGCGGCGAACCGGCGGACGGTTTCGGCAGCGTCAGCGAGACTGTCAGGGTCGTCGGGGTCGAATTGAACGGCTTCGCGGGCGCGGGTTCCGGTGACCGATTCGTCGCCCCGGATAACTGGTGCGCCGACGGGCGATTCACGATCCGTCGGAACCGATCGACCGTTCTCGCCGCGGCGGTTCGAACCTTCACCGGGTCGATTGTCGGTCATAAACCTGAATAGGTGGCTTGCATCAAAAAGCTCATTGTCTGGACGAGAGAGGTGTTACTCCTCGCGCTTCTCGGCGAGGTGCTCCCAGATTTCCGTACAGCCGGCCCCCTCTTCGATGTCGGCGAGGTGTGCGTCATCGCGTTCCGTCGGTTCTTGTTCGGCCGGCTTTGGATTGCATTCCGCTGTGTCTGTCATCGACGGCGTTTCGAACCGCGTCAGCATAAGTATCGTTTCGGCTGCAAGAGATACCCGTGCTCTGTCTTATGGGTCGATTATGCCGCTATCTCCGACGAGTAGCGCGTTCGACGCCAGCATGTTGAACCAGTTTCGCAAACGAGTCTACCTGATGTGAGAGCCGGGATCAACCTCGGTCCCTCGGTCTTTTCTAAAGTGCCGAAAGCCGAGATTTATGACTGACTGCTCGCTCGAGCCGCGTAGACTGCCCGAAACACGGAACTACCGGCGTTGTGGTGCCGTTTGAGACAGCTACTTCGTGCTGTTTCGGTCGTCTTGGTGTGTACACTGCCTGGCTGCTGTCGGGACATGATGATGAATGCCGTCGTTCGTGACGCTGGAGCCCTCACGTCTTACAGGAGTCTCGAGTAGGCAGGTGTTCGCTTCCGGCCTGGATGTGGCAATATGGTCCGCTAGATGGGGCGCTCCTTGCGACGGATTGTGTGTCTGTATACCACGATAAATGGCGTTGTGACGCGGTGCTGGTGATAGCTGGGCCCGGGTTCGAACCAGATATTGCCAGATCAGTTCCGACGCGGCGACTCTGCGGGCTGGCGCGCGGTCGCTCGACACTGGGGGCCGAGGTTCGTTTGGTCGACTCGTATCGGATATGCCGCAACCGCGAACCGCGAACGTCCCTGTCGCGACGCGCACGGCTTTTACTGTTCGGTGTGTTAGCCCTGCGTGTGACGACCCCCGCTCCCGAGGACGGCGAGGCGGTGTCAATTAGACCTGCAGAGCGTGCGGATCTCCTCGCGGTGGTTCGCATCGAGAACGCGTCTTTCTCACAGGCCTGGCCGTACGATGCCTTCGAGCGGTTCCTCGGCGAACCTGGCTTTCTCGTCGCCGAAATCGATGGAGAGATCGCCGGCTACGTCGTCGCCGACGTTACACAGCAGATCGGCCGCGCGCTCGGCCACGTCAAAGACGTCGCCGTCCATCCTGACCACCGTCGAGCGGGCGTTGCTTCCATGTTGCTCTCCCGGTCGCTCGGCGTGCTCGCGGCCCACGGTGCCGACACGGTCAAACTCGAGGTGCGGCGGTCGAACGACGGGGCGAAACGCCTATATCGGGAGTTCGGCTTCGAGCCGTTGCGGCGAGTCCCCAGCTATTATGCCGACGGTGAGGATGCGATCGTGATGATCCGGAAACTGGGATAGCGGGTAGTGGGTTGCGGGACGTTTTAGCGTCCGGAGTCATACGAGTGAGTATGGGATACGCCTGTCCGGTCTGTGACGCCGAGGAGGCAGACGCAGTACACCTCGCGAACCATCTCGCGATTACCGCATCGCTCGGTCGCGAGGACCACCGCGAGTGGCTCGCCGAGTACGCACCCGACTGGAGTGACTGTACGCCGGAGGAACTCGGCGAGCGCATCAGCCCGCACGCGGAGGAAATCGACACGCCCGAGTTCGAGGCGGCTGGCCACGATCATGGTCACGGACATGACCCCGGTCGCCCCGACTCGCTCGAGGCGGGGATCGCACGCCAGAGCCGCCAGCCCGGACGCGGGTCGATGACTGGCGAGACCGAGCGCGTCCTCGAAGAAGCCGCCGAGCTGACGCGTGAGATGCAGACCGATTCCGAGAGCGACGGCACCGAGAACGAAAACGCGTAACTACCACTCGTCCGACTAGACTGATATGCACACCGAGGGGACGTTTGCCTTCGAGTCGGCCGAGGATGCGCGAGCGACGTACGACGCCGTCGGGCCCACAGCCCAGACGGTCGTCCGCGAGGTCGCGAAGGCGATGGCGTTCGACCGCGAGGAGTACGACGAGCGCGTCACCGGCGATGTCGTCGAAACTGCTCGTGACGCGCTCTTTGCGAGCTTACTCGAGGTCCATGTCGGGAGTCGTACCGAGTTCGAGGACTGGCGTGAAACGTACGATGGCGAAGTGACGACGGTCGGTCACGAGGCCGTCGATCACGTCGTCTGGCACGTGGGACCGGACGACGAAGCCGTCGCGGCGACGTTCCAGAACGAGGAAGCGGCGGCAGTCGCGACACTTCGGCGGCAGGCGTTCGGGCGCTTGTATCGAGATCTCGTCTAGGCGGCCCGTTCGGGACACAGGGATCGGACTGGCTCTACGCCAGCGACCATCATCTATTATCTGCTCGAGTACTACGCTTCAATAATGACTGTACCTGACGAATGGGAGGTACTCGAGGAGCGAACCGAGTACGAAACCGGCTGGTACGACGGCGGCTACGACCGTCTCGAACAGCCCGACGGCAGCGAGAAGCGCTACTACTGGGCGGACCTCCCGCCTGCAGTGGTCGTTGTCGCGCGGATCGACAGTGGTGTCCTCGCGGACACGGCCGCCGGTGAAGACGAGTTCGATACCGACGATCGCATCCTGTTCATCGAACAGTACCGCCCGACGACCCGCGAAACACATCTCGAGCTCCCGGCGGGGATCGTCGAGGACGGCGAGTCTTACACGCAGGCGGCGACGCGCGAACTCGAGGAAGAGACCGGCTTTCGCCCCACGAGTACCGCACTCCTCCAGGAGTACGCGGTCGCGACCGGCGTCTTGCGCCACGACCGCGCGATCGTCTACGCCGAGGGGCTCGAGTCGGGCGAGCGGGAACTCGACAACAACGAATTCCTCGAGGTGACGACGGTGCCGGTCGAGGAGGGGCTCGAGCGTGCCCGCGAGCAGCCAGCGAACGACGCGACGTTGGAGGGGCTGTTGCTCGCGAAAGAAGACGGCATGCTGTAGGCACTGTCGGCCGCTGAAAACCTGTACTGACTTAGGTCCACACGTCTAACGCGCCCATGATGGACGGCGAAATCTCCACTGACGAGGTCCACGACCTTCTCGAGGACGATGCCGACGTTCGTATCGTCGACATTCGCGACGAGCGAAGCTTCGAACACAGCCATATTCCCGACAGCGAGAACATCCCGTTCGGCGAACTCATGGACCGGCTCGAGGAACTCGAGGACGCCGACCATATCGTCACGGTCTGTCCACACGGCAAGTCGAGCGTTCAGGCCGCACAGCTCCTCGGCTCCTACGAGGGCACTTCCGACGCCCGCATCGAGAGCATGGACGGCGGCCTCGAGAAGTACGGAATGAAGTTCGGTCTCGTCCGCGAGGACGGGGACGGAACGGACGACGCGGAGTCGGCCACGCGCGAATCGCCGTTCTGACCGGCTCGCACACAGTTTCACTATAGCTTCATCCGTCGAGCGACGGCAGTGCGCCTGGTCGAGTACGGTGTGAAAAACGAGTAGTAGAACTGCGACGCGGTCGTGGGTTCGGAAGTCGTCTCAGAGCATCGCGGGCATTAGGCGACGTTGAAGCCGCGGTCCCGAAGGAACTCCTCGATGCGGCCGGTATGGTTCCCCTGAAGCTCGATCTGGTCGTCCTCGACGGTGCCGCCACAGGCGAACTTCGATTTGAGATCCGACGAGAGACTGTCCAGATCGACGTCCTTCGGATCGAATCCTTCGACGATCGTTACCTCTTTCCCGTATCTGCGCTCGTCAATGCGGATGTTGAGTTGCTGTTGTCCCTTGGCTACGTCCTCGCAGACGCAGAGTTCCTCGGGCAGCCCGCACGTCGAGCAGACTTCCGACATTACGTTCGTTGGTATGAAACGGGCATATTAAACACTATCGGGACCCGCATGCTCTCGCGTGGTTCTTTTTGAGTACGCCGCGACTCTCACGGTCACTGACTGTGGAGGTGTCAGCCGTCAGCCGTCAGCCGTCTCGACGCAACCACCCGACTATCGGGAGTCGGGCTCGAGCGAGGTCGTCGACGATCGCGATCGCGTCGTCGGCTTCCGTCCGACTGACGCCGTTTCCGTAGGTCGTTCGTTCATAATACTCGACGACGCGTTCGGTTCGCGGATCGATCGGCGTCGCGTCGGTCGCATCGGCTGCCATCGACAGCGTTGACAGCGCGTGTAGGTACGCGCGAGCCGACTCCGACCGACGCCGCGGACGGTACTGGCGGGCGAGCAGGCGCTCGAGGCGGGCGAACGCACGCTCGGCGTCTCGATCGGGATTCTGTCGGCGACCGTGCCAGTAGATGCCGAGTTCGCGACGGAGCCGCGTCGTCGCATTGGTTCGGCGCGCGCCCGCGGCGAAGCCGACGAGCGCCACGAGTCCGAGCGCCGCCGTTTCGCGTGTAATCGTAACGAGCGGGGCGTCGTCCGCCGAGTCGCTGCCGCTCGTGCCGGTGTCGGGGTCGGACGGCGTCTCGTTCGTCTCGTTGCCCTGCGTCGCCGGTGTCGATTCGTTCAGGTCATCCATATCGGTGGTTTCGTTGGGGTCGGGTTCCGGTTGTTCGAGGGGCTCGTTACCAGTTGGGTCGGACGGCTCGTCGGAAACCGTCACGTCGTCGCTTTCTTCCGTGTCTACGTTCTGGCTATCGGCGTCACGGGCTTGCTCGAGTTGGTCGGTGTGGACCGCATCGCGGCTGTCGCCCGGCGTCGGATCGAACCGGACCCACCCGTGTGCGGGGAAGTAGACCTCGACCCAGGCGTGGGCGTCGAGCCCGCGGACGACGTAGGTATCGTCGTCGACCTGCTCGCCGCTTGTGTAGCCGGTGACGTAGCGGGCGGGAACTCCCTCCGAGCGGAGCATCTGGGTCATCGCCGTCGCAAAGTAGACGCAGTAGCCCGCCTCCATCTCCGTCGTGAACGCCTCGGCGACGTTGCCGTCGGGTTTCGAGACCGACAACGAGTATTCCTTCGAGGACTCGAGGTGGCGTTCGATCGCGACTGCGGTCTCGTATGGGGTCTCGGCGTCGGCCGTGACCTCGGCGGTTCGCGTTCGGAACTCGCTCGAGGTGCTTTCGGGCAACTGGAGGTATCGGTCGGTCACCGTGTCGGGGTAGTCCGTTCCCGCAGCCCGGAGTGCTGCCGGATCCGGATCGACGACTGCACTCACGACGGTGTAGCTCTCGCCCGCCGACAGCGGCGTCTCCGGTCGTGGCTGGCTGTGTCCCGACACGGTCGTCCGTCGCGTCACGTCGCCCTCAAGGCCGATCGGCTGTGGCGCGACGGGCATGACGCCAAGCTCCGTCTTGGGGGTGATCGTCTGTTTGACCGTCTCGTACTCACCCGGCGGCGAGGCGAGGTGGCCGTCGTACCCGCTGCTCCGACCGGTCCGGACCCATCCGTCACCGGTGAACCGATCGTAGACGCCGGTCCGCCAGTACGACCGCTGATCCGACTCGACGGTAAACCGGACCGCCGGCGAGAGTTCCACTGGGCCGGCGATCCCCGACCGCTGGGGTGCGGTATCGAGTGTCGCCTCGAGCGTGCCCGGCTCGCCCTGAGAGAGGTGGGTCGGCGCCGCCGGCTGGCCGGGAACGACCGTGACCGAAAGCGAGAGGACGACGGCGAGCGCGAACAGCGCCGCCAACAGGTCCGTCTGTCCGAGTGAGCTGCCGTGGCGCTCGAGTTCGCCGGCGGCGATGGCTCCGATCGCGGCGAGGGTACCGATTACGGTGACGAGCGCGCCTGCGTCGCCGGTCAGCACGAGAAACCCGAGCGCGGCCCCGCCGGGGGCGACACCGAGTCCGTACCGACCCCGCATAGCGAGATACCACGAGAGGAAGACGGGGGCAGGTGCGAACCCCAGGGTCCAGATGCCCGCCTGCACCACCTGGAGGAGGGAGAGGCCGGTCGCGAGCGCGACGGTATCCGAGATGATCGTGTCAGCCGCCGTAACGACGACGCTCGGGGTGACGCCGGCCGACGTGAGGTAGTATGCGAAGCCGATCCCGGCCGCCGCCAGTGCAAGGGCCGCCGCAGTCAGCGGCCGGATCAGTCGTGCGAGCACCGTTGCCGCGACGAACATCACCAGAACGAGCGCGAATAACGCCCGACTGCCGCCGACGACCTGCGTGATTCCGTAGAGGACGCTCACGTACGACGCCGTGAGAACCAGTACACTGGCCAGTGCAAGTGAACGGATCGCTCTGGTCTCAGTAGTCCCGTCCGTCTCGAGCGAGATCGGTCGCTCGTCGGTCTGCCCGGACGCGTCTGTGCTCATACGGTCACCTCCGGGTGGTCGCCAATGGCGATCTCATCGAAGAGCAGTTCACGGTTGCCGCCGACGATCGTCGTTCCGTGTGCGTCGGTCCGAATCAGCACGTCGGCGGCCTGTCGCGCCCGCTCGTCGAGCTCTCCGGTATCGACGACGGCGAGCAGGCCGAGTAGCGCCCGGTGGTGTTCTTGGCCCGCTCCCGGTGGTTTTCTCCCGTTGGGAACGACGAGCCCGACCGATGTCCCTCGCTCGAGGAGGGCAGTCACGACGGTCGCGGCGGCCGTTGCCAGTTCGTCGTCGCGGCCGGCGACACACTCGGCGGCGACAGTGACGGCAGTGTTGCCCTCGCTTTCGTCGTACTCCCTGACGAGCAGTTCGTTGTCAGGGCGTTTGGCTGCGCTCTTCCAGTGAACGTCGCGCAGCGGATCGCCACGGTGGTACTCCCGGAGGTGGTCGAACGTCTCGTGCTCGCGGTGATCGTCGATGCCGACCAGCGCCTGCAGGTCGTCGACGGCTCCTCGACCGAGTTCGTGGATTTGCGGATAGACGAGCACGGGCGCGCGGTCCGTGTACTCGAACCGGCGTTCGACGAGGCCGACGATGTCACTGATGGCGATCTCGAGCGGGCCGACTCGGTGGCGACCTCGGTGTGCGAGCTCGACGTCGTAGGTAACCGTCTGCTCGCCCTCGAGCGTGATCGCGGCGACAGGTTTCGTGACTGTCGAGAGCCCCTCACCAACGGCATCGCTAACAGTCGCGGCGAGCGGGCCATCGGTTTCGATCGTGACCGCGACCGTCCGGTGCTCGCCGACGAACCCCTCGGCGATGGGCTGGCGGATGACGCGTGGCCGATCTGCACGGCTGACCGTGACGAGGCCAGCAAGCAAGACGACGACCAGTGGGACGACGACCGCGTTCAGCGCCCGGGGGCCGAACCGCCAGCTCAGTGCGACGGCTCCGCCAGCGGTTGCGACGACGGTCCAGCCACGGCGTGTGAGTCTCATTCGATGGGGACGCGCTCGAGCGCGTCGTCGACGATCGCGTCCCCGTCACGATCGCGGTCGGCCGTTTTGATCCGATGGCTCATGACGACGGGTGCCTCGGTCTGGACGTCGTCGGGGAGGACGTACTCCCGGCCGTTCGCGGTGGCACGCGCCTGCGCCGCGCGCAATAGCGAGATCGTTCCGCGGGGACTGACGCCGATGTGTGCGTGCTCGCGGGTATCGGCCGCGAGTCGCGTCACGTACTCTCGAACCGGCTGTGCGACCTGCACTCTCGAGACAGTTTCGCGAGCGGCAACGAGCGTCTCGCGGTCGGTCACCGGCTCGAGCGCCTCGATGGGGTGGTCGCCGACAGTCCGGCCGAGCAGGTCGGCTTCCTCGTCGGGCTCGGGATAGCCCAGATGGAGTTTCTTCATGAAGCGGTCGACCTCAGCGAAGGGCAGGTCGTAGGTCCGATTGGGTTCGACGGCGTTCTGAGTCGCGATCACGGTAAACGGCGTCGGCAACTCGCGCGTGTGGCCGTCGGTGGTGACCTGTTGTTCTTCCATCGCCTCGAGCAACGCGGCCTGGGTCTTCGGCGGTGCGCGGTTGATCTCGTCACCGAGGACGATGTTGCCGAAGACGGGACCGGGCTGGAACTCGAACTCGCGGGTCTGCTGGTTGAAGACGTTGACGCCGGTGACGTCGGTCGGGAGGAGAGCGGGCGTAAACTGGATACGGCTGAACGAACAGTCGACCGATGTGGCGACGGATCGCGCGAGCATGGTCTTACCGACGCCGGGAACGTCGTCGAGTAAGACGTGACCACGACCCAGCAAGGCGGTGATGACGTGTTCGATGACGTTCTCGTGGCCGACGATGACGCGTGAGACGTTCGCTTCGATGTCGGCACAGAGCCGTTCGACCGTCGCGATCTCGAGGGGATCGCCGGCAGCCGGCGACTCGCCGTCTGCATCTACTGGTGGAGTTGCATCGGTCATACACTGGAGGCTAGCGGCGGGGACCAGCCATTACTCCGCCATCCACCGCTCTGGAACATATGTTTTGTGCCACCTGAATGACATCGATGGGAGAACACGTCGCCGTCGATACAGGCGACTCGAGAAGCAACAGCTAGAAACCTATCGACTCGAGCGCTGCCGCTATGCGTGTAGCAATCGGAAAACGATACCTCCTATCGGACCGGCCTAGAGCCGCTCGACGTTGGTCGCGCGTGGCCCCTTTTCGGCCTCCTCGATTTCGAACTCCAGTTCCTGCCCCTCCTCTAAGTCAGGACCGCCGATGTCCTCCATGTGGAAGAACACGTCCTCGTCCGCGTCGTCGGTCTCGATGAATCCGTAGCCGCCAGTGTCGTTGAAGAATGCGACCGTACCTTTCGCCATTGCAGGTGAACAAAGCCCCGACGAAGACATAAAACTTCGGGAGCACACTCGCAAGGTTGCCTCGAGATGGGCGCTATTGCCGGTCTCACCCGTCCCTTACCATGCTTTGCAGTCTGGACAGACGAGTTCGCCGTCAGCACGCCAGACACGGTTGGTCGCCTGCTCACACTGGGCGCACGTGTACTCGCCCCACGCGTACGCCGACAGGCCGGGGTTCCCCGTCGAATCGTCCGTGTTGGCACTCGCGTCCGTCGGCGGCTCGTTGTCAGCGGCTGCGAAATCCGAGAGCGTCGCGTCGTCGGTCACACGCCGGACTAGGGCCGCGGCTGGTATAATCGCTCCGCCGGCGCGGGACCGGCACCGCCAAGTACCATCGATAACAACCCCCGAATATGGACACCATCACACCGATGAATATTATCGTGGACAACGTTACCGAAATGGTCAGCCTCTTCAGCGACGTCGCGATGGGCGACGGACTTGCACCCCTGCTCGTCCTCATCGGCGGGCTTCTCGTCGCGTTCTCGATGGCTGTGTTCGGCCTGCTGACGCTCGGTGCCGTCGGCGACCTCTTTACTGCGAGCTAAGGCCGATCCCCCCGTCTCACTTTTCCGCAATCGTCACTGCGTCGCGCGCGCCAGCGCCTCGCTCGCGCGTTCGACCGCATCCTCGAGATCCGGCCCCAGCGGCGAGCCTACGACGATCCCGTCGACGTGCTCGAGTGCCGCCGCGAACCGGTCGGCGACCGTCTCGGTCGTCCCCGCGATACAGAACGCGTCGATCATCGCCGGGGTGACGTGGCCGAACGCCTCGGTCAGCTCCCCGCGCTCGAGTGCCTCGCTCACCGCTGTTGCAGCCTCGCGGTCGATGTCGTGGCGCTCGAGGACCGGCTCTGCCGCTCCGCCGACGATGAACGCGACTGGCGGGCGGGCGGCTTCGCGGGCTTTCTCCTCGCTGCCGGCGACGCTGACGCTCGCGAACGCGAGTGCCTCGAAGTCGCCGTACTCCTCGGGCCGCTCGGCGAGTCCCTGCTCGAGTTGGCCGGCTGCCCACTCGAGGTCCTTGGGATGGGAGGCGTTGACCAGCGCGCCGTCGGCGTGTTTCGCGCTCATCCGGAGCATGTGTGGCCCCTGTGCGCCAACGTAGGTCGGAATCCGGCCCGATGGGGGCTCGAGATTCAACGAGGCATCGGTCGCGCTGAAGGTTCCATCGTGGGTGATCGTCTCGCCGGCCCAGAGGTCGCGCGCGCGGTCGAACGTCTCGAGGACGCGCCGGAGCGGCCGGTCGCGGTCGATCCCGAGGTTCGACAGCGAGGAGCGGTCGCCGGCACCGACGCCGAAGACCGCGCGACCGTCGCTGACCTCGTCGATCGTCGCCACCTGGGCCGCGAGTTTCACGGGGTGGGTCTCGTAGGGATTGACCACGCCCGGTCCGAGTCGAATCTCCTCGGTGGCGTCGGCCATCCGCGAACACACCACGAACGGATCGCGATTGAAGTAGTGGCTGCTCACGAACGCGATATCAAAGCCCTCACCCTCGGCCAGCGCCGCGAGGTCAGCGATCCGTTCGGGCGGATGTTCGGGCGTGAGTTCGATGGCCCACGTCGGGTCGTCGTTTGCGGTCGATACGTCGTCACTCGAGTCAGTGGTGTCTGTCATGTGTCGTCAAAGCTCCATTCTCGCAGCGCCTGTCGGACGAAATCGTCCTCGACGGCGCGAAACAGTTCGTTGCTGCCCGCGTGATCGCCGAAGTCCCAGTCGCGGACGACCACAGCGGGCGTCCCGCCGGCTCCCTCGCCAGTGACGAGGTTTGCGGCGGCCGCGAGCTCGTCGACCACGGACTGGACGGTGACGCCGAGTTCGTGGCCGTCCCGATCGCACTCGCCGCGCCAGTCGCGGCTGGCGGGCATCCCAGCCCAGCCGATCGCGACGCCCTGCTGACCGTGGCGGAACGACCGCCCGCAGGTGTCCGTGACGATCACCGCGACGTCCTCGATACCCCGCTGGGCGAGGCCTTCGCGGATCCGTTCGGCGCTCTCGCCCGGTCGTTTTGGCAGGAGCAACAGGTCGTGGTCGGGCACGTTCGAGCGATCGATCCCTGCGTTCGGCGCGATGTGGCCAAATCGGGTTTCGGCCAGCAAGAACGGACAGTCGATCAGCAGTTCTGTACTCTCCTCGAGCACCGCCTGTGCGAACCGCGGATCTTTCTCCTCGCCGGCCACGGCTTCGATTCGGTCGGCGATCTCCTGGGCACGGCCGCTGACGGGGAAGTCTGCGAGATCGGCCGTTCGGCCCTCGGCCTTCGAGACGATCGTGCTCGCGACGGTGAGCACGTCGCCGGGCTCGAGGGCGGCCCGCTCCGCGACGAGTGCGGCGATGTCGTCGCCGGGGCGGATCTCGGGCAGGTCCGCCACGCCGGTGAGCTTCATACCGAAGCGTAGGGCAGCGCCGTCAAAAGCGCACCGTCACCGGAGAATGGGGTCACCGATTCCCGGCTCAAGTCCGGATGTCGAGTCGCTCGAGGACCCTAGATTGTGATCACTGGCCGTCGTACTCGAACAGCGTTCCCGGTCCGTCGAGATCCCGTTCGAATCCACCGACGCGACCGATATCCCACAGCGTTGCGCCGTTGCTCGTGATCACCGGGGCCCCCAGTTTCGACTCGAGTCCGTCGACCGCAGCCAGCGAGCGGTAGTTCGTACAGGAGACGAAGACGGCGTCGAGATCGTCGGCGTCGCCGACGGCCGCGAGCACCTGTCGGGACGCGTCGTCGGGCGTCAACGCGCCGATGGCCGTGTTCGCCGCGAGTCCCCGGCCGTCGATCGACGTGACCTCGAACCCTGCCGCCTCGAGGAAGTCCCGTTCTTTTGCGTCGAGATCGCTGGTGTAGGGCGTCATGACGGCGATCCGGTCGGCGTCGAGCGCCTCGAGCGCACGCACGACCGAGCGGGCCGTCGCGACTGCTGGGACGCCGGCCGCCTCAGTCAGTCGCTCCTCGAGTTCGGCGTCGAACCCTGGCCCGTGGAGTAAGCTGCCGGTGGTACAGGCGTAGGCAACCGCGTCGACGTCGGCGTGACCGAGGAGTTCGGCGGCGCGGGCCGCGTCGTCGCTCATCGCATCGAGTGCGTCGACGGTGACCGACTCGAGGGCCATCCGCGCGCCGTGGACGGTGACCGACTCCGGGAGGTGTGCCCGAAACTCCGGCTCGGCCGTCGTGTTCGACGAGGGGACGACCAGGCCCAGTCGGTGGGAGCGCTCGCTCGGCTCAGACATCGTCGTCACCGTCGTCCGACGCCGGTTTGCCGTGGCCGCCGCCACCGGGCGTCTTGACCGTGACCGTCGTGCCGGCGTCGACGTCGACGGTCGTCTTCGCTGGAGCCGGCTCGCCGTCGATCAGGTTCTCGCCAGTCGCGCCGTTTTCGCCGCCGGCGACGCCCTTCGGCGCGTGGCGACGGCGTTCGGTCAGCAGCGAGACCGTCGCCGGTTTCTCGACGGTGACCGAGCGCTCGAGGCCCAGTCCGCCGCGATGGTTGCCCCGACCGCCGCTGTCCTCGCGGAGCGCGTAGCGCTCGACCCGGAGGGGGTACTCGGTCTCGAGCGATTCGATCGGCGTGTTGAGCGTGTTGGTCATGCCGACCTGGACGCCGTCCATCCCGTCGCGCTCGGCGCGGGCACCGAAGCCGCCGGCGATTGTCTCGTAGTAGGTAAAGGAGCCGTCCCGGGCTCCGATGGTGAGGTTGTTCATCGTTCCCTGGCCCTGTGCGGGAACCCGATCTGGTGCCGCCTGCGCGAGCGCGGTGAAGACGACGTCGGTGACCCGCTGGCTGGTCTCGACGTTGCCGCCGACGACGGCGGCTGGCGGCTCCGGATTCAGGAGCGTCCCTTCGGGCGCGTGGACGCTCACGGGCTCGTAACAGCCGTGGTTCGGCGGGATCTCGGGATCGGTGATCGAGCGCACGACGAAGTAGACGGCGCTCGTCGCGACCGCCAGCGGCGCGTTGAGATTCCCTGCGAGTTGGTCTGCGGTCCCCGAGAAATCGACGTCGATCGTTGCGCCGTCGACCGTCACTGCGACGGTGATCGGGATGTCCTCGTCGGTGACACCGTCGCCCTCGAGGACGTCGGTCGCCTCGTAGGTGCCGTCGGGTAGCGCCGCGATCTCCTCGGTGATCCGCTCGCGCGAGTAGTCGATCACGGCGTCGAAGCCGGTGAGGACAGTCTCGCGACCGTGTTCCGCGAACAGTGCGGCGAGGCGTTCCTCGGCGCGTTCGTTCGCCGCTTGCTGTGCCCGGAGGTCGGCCCGGCGCTCGCGGGCGTTGCGCACGTTCGCGAGCACGAGCGAGCGCACGTCCTCTCGGGGCTCGCCGCCCTCGACGAGTCGGGTCGGTGGCAGTCGGAGCCCTTCCTGATAGATCTCCTGTGCGCCCGCGGGCATGCTGCCAGGGGTCATCCCGCCGACATCGGCGTGGTGGGCCCGCGAGACCGCGTAGCCGACGATCTCGCCGTCGGGGGCGATCGGCGAGACCATCGTCACGTCCGGCAGGTGGGTCCCGCCGGTGAAGGGGTCGTTGAGTACGAACACGTCGCCGGGCTCGGGGTCGTGCTCACGCACGGCCTCGACGGCGGCTGGCATCGCACCGAGGTGGACCGGGATGTGTTCAGCCTGGGCGATCATCCGCCCCTCGGCGTCGAACAGCGCCGTCGAACAGTCTCGCCGTTCCTTGATGTTCGGCGAGTACGCCCCGCGGATCAGGGTTTGGCCCATCTCCTCGGCGACGCTCTCGAGCTGGTTGCGCAGGACCTCGAGGGTCACTGGATCGATACTGTCGTCCACGTCGGTCGTCGAATCCTCTGTCATTGCTCACCCTCCTCCGTTCGCGTCATGACGAGCGTCCCATCGGCGAGAATCTCGCCGGTCCAGGCCGGCGGGACGACCGTCGTACTCTCTGCCTGCTCGAGCACCGCCGGCCCCGCGACCGACGCACCCGTCTCGAGTCGATCCCAGTCGTAAACGGTCGTCTCCCGCGCGCCAGCCTCGGGGAAGTGTGCCTCCCGGGTGCCGACGACGGCGTCGCCCGTTCCAGTGTGGCTGATCCCCGGCTCGGTCCCCGGAATCGTCGCCGTCGTGCGGAGGTTGACGACCTCGATCGACTCGTCCATCGCGTAGCCGTAGGTCCGCTCGTGGGCCTCGTGGAAACGGTCTGCGACCGCCGCCGCGTCGAACGCCTCGTCGACGGGCACAGTCAACTCGAAGCTCTGACCCGCATACCGGCAGTCGGCGGCCCGTTCGACCTGTGCCGCGTCCCGGTCGGACGCGTCCGCGAGTACGTCCGCGACGAGTTCGTCGTAGACGGCCTCGAGCGTCGCCCGATCCGCGCCGTCGAGGTCGACGCCCACCGTTCGTACGGCGTCGTAGCTCTCGTCGGCCGCGAGCAGGCCGAAGGCCGAGAGGACCCCGCCCGGTCGCGGGACGACGACGCGATCGACCGATAGCGAGTCGGCGAGCGCCGCGGCGTGCATCGGGCCCGCACCGCCGAAGGCGACGAGTGCGAACTCACGGGGATCGTGGCCTCGCTCGACGGTCACCGACCGGATCGTCCGCGTCATCGTCGCGTTCGCGACGCGGTAGACGCCCCGTGCTGCCTCGAGCGGTCCCTCGAGCCCGGATTCGTCGGCCAGTCGACCGAGCGCGTCGCGGGCCGCCTCGACATCTAAGGTCATCTCGCCGCCGAGTGCGGTCTCGGGGCCGATGTAGCCCAGCACGACATTGGCGTCCGTCACGGTCGGTCGCGTCCCGCCGCGACCGTAGCAGGCGGGGCCGGGCTGGGAGCCCGAGGATTCCGGCCCGACCCGGAGCGCGCCACCGGCGTCGACCCAGGCGATCGAGCCGCCGCCCGCGCCGACGGTGTTGACGTCGACCATCGGCGTCCGGATCGGCAGCCCGTCGATCTCCGCGTCGGTCGTCCGTTCGGCCTGGCCGTCCCGGACGAGGCTCACGTCGCTCGAGGTGCCGCCCATGTCGAAGGTGACGAGACCCGCGACGTCATCGTCGTCGACGGTCGCCGCAGCGCCGACGACGCCGGCGGCGGGACCTGACAGCGTCGTCGTGACGGCGTGTTCGCGCACGGTTTCGGGATCGGCGATCCCGCCGTTGGCCTGCATGATCCGCGGTGCAGGGATCCCTGCCTCGTTGGCCTCGTCGACCAACTGCCCGACGTAGGTATCGATCGCGGGTCGGACGTAGGCGTCGACCGCCGTCGTCGACGTGCGCTCGAACTCGCGGAACTCCGCGAGCACTTCGTGGGACGCCGAAACTGGCACGTCCAGTTCCTCGCGCAGCGTCTCGGCGACGACCCGCTCGTTTTCGGGATCCGCGTAGGCGTGTAACAGGGAGACCGCGACCGCTTCGACGTCGCGCTCGCGCAGCGTCGCCGCCAGGTCGCGGACCTCCGCGGCGTCGACCGGCCGCTCGACGCCGTCTTTGGTCGTCCGTTCATCGACCTCGAAGCGTCGCTTTCGAGGCACCAGCGGTTCGGGCTTTTCGGCCTCGAGGTCGTACAGATCCGGCCGGTCCTGCCGGCCGATCTCGAGGACGTCCCGGAACCCCTCGGTCGTCACGAGCGCCGTCTTCGCGCCGCCGCGCTCGAGGAGGGCGTTGACCGAGACGGTCATCGCATGGGCGAAGCCGTCGATCTCGCCGGGTTCGATGTTAGCGTCGTCACACGCCTTCTCGATGCCCTCGAGGACGCCGATGTGTTGTGGTTCCGTCGAGGGAACCTTCGCGGTGACGAGCCGGTCATCGATCGAGAGCGCGACGTCGGTAAACGTGCCGCCGACGTCGACGCCGATGCGGGTCTCGTCGCTGCTCGAGTCGTTGTGCGTCATTGCGTCCGAATTTGTATCGTGGTTCGTTGCGTCTGTCATTGAGATCGTTAGACGAGGAGAACGTCGTAGAGCGTTCGGAGGCCGATACCAACGACGACGAGCGTGACGATCCCGCCGAGGACGTTCTGGATGGTGGTGTTCGTGTACTCGCCCAGCAGGTCGCGGTTGTTCATCGCGTAGATGAGGAAGACCGCCAGGATCGGCAACAGGAGTCCGTTGGCCACCTGTGCTAGGACGATCACCTGAATCGGATTGTAGTCCAGTGCCGAGAAAACGATGCCGATGCCGAGGATCGTCATCCAGATTGCCCGGAATCGCGTCGATGTCAGGTCCCGCTCCCAGCCAAGCGCGCCGGCGGTAGCGTAGGCACCCGCAAGCGGCGCACTCATCGAGCTGGTAAAGCCGGCAGCAAACAGGCCGATCGAGAAGAACGTGAGCGCGTAGCCGCCGAAGACGGGCTCTAACTGGTCGGCCATCTCGCCGACGTTGTCGATCTCGGTCCCCGCGGGGAACACCGCGGCGGCCGTGACGACGATCGCCGTCGTGATCAGGCCGCCGACGACGACCATCCCGATCGTGTCGGTGCGACACTCGGCGAGGTCGCTTGCGCCGTCCCACCGTTCCTGGACGGTGCTCGCGTGCAGGAACAGGTTGTAGCCGACGACGGTGGTGCCGACGAGACCGGCGATGAGATACGCCGAGCCGTCGGGCACCGTCGGGACGAGGCCGCCAGCCAGCAAGCCGACATCCGGTCGGACCATGACGGCGTTGAGCAGGAACGCCGCGCCCATGATCCCAACGAGGCCGATGAACACCCGTTCGATCAGTTTGTAGTTCCCCGTCCACAGCAGCCCAGCGGCGACGAGGCCCATAATCGGACCCCAGACGTTCTCGCTGACGCCGGTGACCGTTGCCAGTCCGGCGGCACCGCCGACGATGTTCCCCGTCTGGAACGCGGCTGTCCCGATCCCGATCGCGCTCACGACGAGCACGACGGAGATAATTCGCGGGATCGGGTTCTCGAACTCGTTTCGGAACGCCTCACCCAGTCCTTCCTGCGTGATCAGTCCCAGCCGTGCGCTCATCTCCTGGAGGACGATCGTCGCCAGAATCGAGAACGCAATCGTCCACACGAGCACGTACGCATACTCCGCGCCGATCACACTTGCAGTCGTTACCGTCCCCGGACCGACGAACGCCGCCGCGACGAGCGCCCCCGGGCCGATCGCTTTCAGTCGGTCGATAATTCCCATGATGCGTATTCACATACACCACTCTCCGAACCCCTCAAAAGGGTTGTTAAGAGTCGAACATACGAGAACGCAGCTCGGTGAGGACTCGAGATCGTCGTATGAATTCGTATGAACACGTGTGATATTTTCACTCTGCCCCGGATCTAGTGAACGCTGCGACCAGCACTCGATTCGGTGGCGACAGCGGACGAGCTGTAGTAGCCACTGGACGTCAGTGCATACCTGCTCGCACGAGGTTGTGCGATCAGTGTGTCACTCATTTCAGTTGTACTATAGTGATGGGACCTCTCGGTCGTGCGCTCACTGCTGTACAGTCTGGTCGGGCTTCGATGACCGTGTGCCAGCGACCAATGCGGGTCCGCTCAAGGTGTCGCTGCTCACTCTACCCGTTTGCTGACCCGGTGATCCCACTGAATTTCGGAGGATTGGGCGCCCTCTCAAGAGAAAATATGCTTGTATTAGATCAATCAAAATTGTTTTAATGGGGAAGCCAGATAACTGCGAATACGGCGATTACATATGCACATCATGGAAGGGTTCCTGCCCGGCGTCTGGGCGCTCGCGTGGTACGCGATTGCGGCCCCAGTCGTCGGCTACGGGATGCTGAAGACGGCACGTTTAGTAAAGGAAGGGGATGTTAATAAGTCCCATATTGCCGTCGCTGCGGCGTTCATCTTCGTCCTGTCGGCGCTGAAACTGCCGTCCGTTACCGGGAGTACGTCGCATCCGACGGGCACTGGCATTGCCGTCGTCCTCTTCGGGCCAGCCGTCACCGCGTTTCTCTCGACGATCGTCCTGCTGTATCAGGCGCTGCTGCTCGGCCACGGCGGTCTGACGACTCTCGGTGCGAACGTCGCGTCGATGGGGATCATTGGTCCGCTCTTTGGCTGGGTCGTCTACCGCTCGGTCAAGCCCCACACGGACCTCCAGAAGGCGACGTTCGCTGCGGCCCTCGTTGCCGACTGGACGACGTACGTCGTCACGTCCACCCAGCTCGCCCTCGCGTTCCCGGCGGAACCGGGACTCAGTGGCGTGATCGATTCTATGATCACGTTTTTGGGCGTCTTCGCGGTGACCCAACTCCCGATCGGGGTCGTCGAAGGCGCGCTCGCAGCCGGCCTGATCGGCTACATCTCCATGTCGAGTGAGTCGGTCCGAACCCGGCTTGGGGTGACAGCATGAACCGGTGGCTCGCCGCGGGTGGCCTCCTGATGGTCGGGCTCATCGTCTTTTCCTTTACCACCGCGGGTGCGTGGGGTGGGGCCGACGGTGCTGCAGGCGAGCAAGTCGAGTCCGTCGCCCCGGATTACGACCCGTGGTTCGAGAGCCTCTGGGTGCCCCCGAGCGGCGAAATCGAGAGCTTGCTGTTCAGTCTTCAGGCAGCGATCGGCGGCCTTCTGATCGGCTACTATCTCGGACGATCGTCTCCGCTACAATCCGCGTCCGAGACGCCGTAGTAAGTCATGCACCACACGAGCCTGGAACAGATTCAGATCACTGCGAACTCACGAATCGAAGGACGCTTGAACGCGTACTTCGTCTTTGCCGCACTGGTGTTAGTCCTCGTCGCTCCCAGTCGGCTTGCGTACGTCTGTGCACTCGCCTGCTTCGTGGCACTCGGTATCGATGCGACAGGTCACGACTATCTGCAGGTGGTTCGACTGCCGGTGTACTTTCTGCTCCCGAGTCTGGTCCTCATTGCGCTGTTTACCAGCGGGCCGACCGCCGTCTCGATGGGGCCGCTCTCGATTTCTTGGACCGGGATCGACCGGTCGATAACGACGGGACTCCGATCGTTCGGATCGATGACGATCCTGGGCTATCTGGTCGTGACGACGACGGTCCCGCAACTGTTCGTCGCGTTGCGATCGCTGCGGTGTCCACAGTTCGTCATCGAAATCTCGTTGCTCACCTACCGCGTCATCCAGATCCTGCTCGACGAACTCCGCCGCCTCGAGCTCGCGGCGAGAGGGCGTCTCGGCTTCCGGACGCGCCGGTCGACGTTTCGAACAGCTAAGTTGCTGGGGTTTTCAGTGTTCTTGAAGTCGATGTCACGGGCCGAAACCCTCAACGACGCGATGCTGGCGCGGAACTACAACGGCGAGATGCCGATGGCACAGACCACGAGTCGGGGCTACGGCTACGCGGCTGCCGTGCTCACACTGATCGCCATCGCCGGGTGGGTCGTATGATCGAAACCGACGACCTGCACTTTCGACACGGTGACGACCCCGTCCTCGACGGTGTGAACTTCGAGGCGCACACGGGTGAGGTGACGGTCATTTTCGGTCGCAACGGTGCCGGAAAGTCGACGCTGTTGCGCCACTTCAACGGCCTGTTCGAACCGGATTCGGGGACCGTGTTCGTCGGCGGCGAGCCCGTCGAATACGACGACGCCTCGCTTGCCGACCTGCGGATGCGCGTCGGGCTCGTCTTCCAGAATCCCGACGACCAGATCGTCGCACCGACGGTCGAACAGGACGTCGAGTTCGGCCCGCGGAACGCCGGGATCGACGAGCCCGACAGGATCGAGCGCGTCCTCTCGGAGTTCGACCTCGAGGGACAGACCGACCGCCTCTGTAACACCCTAAGCGGTGGCGAGAAGAAACGCGTCTCGCTGGCCGGTGTGCTCGCGATGGAACCCGAGTACGTGCTGCTCGACGAACCGACCGCTGGACTGGACGGCGACGGCTGTCGGACGATCGTTCGATTCGTCGAGTCGCTTACTGACGCCGGTATCACACCGATCATCGCAACCCACGACGTGGGGTTCGGGCTCACCGTCGCCGATACGGTGACGGTGCTCGAAGACGGCGTTATCGACTACCAGGGAGACACGCTTTCGCAGGCGCTCGCCGAACGATACGGCCTGCGAAACTACGTCTTCGAGACGTGGGCGTCACCCGCCGAGTGACTCGCCGCCGTCATACGGACTCCTGTCAGTCAGTTCCGGCGCACCCGCGAGCTGTCCTGCGGTTGCTCCGGGAACTCGTTACAGCAGACCGTATCAGTCCCCGCTCTCTTCTCCCTCGGTCACGATCACCTTCGAGACGCCGCCCTCGAGTTCGATCTCCGTCGGTAACTCGACGGTGCTGCGTTCGATGAACCGGGTCATGAACCAGCGGACGGCCTCCGAGGGAAAGACGAGATGGTAGACGCCCTCGCCCTCCTGGCGAACGTCGAGAAAGCCACAGAACGACAGCCACTCGAGGAGGTCGCCGACCTCGTCGAACCGGGTCGCATACTCGTGGGCGTGGTAATCGGAGACGCGGTCGGCAGCCTCGACGAACGCCGGGTCGGGATCACCGCCGGCGTAGCAGTACTCGAGGAAGGCATGGAGGAAGTCGATGTCCAGCAGGACGTGCTCGCCCGACGAGAGCATCTGGTAGTACTGTTCTAAGTTGTCGCTTGGCTTCCCACTCGCCGCCTCGAAGTTCGCCGCGTAGAAGGTGAGGGCGCGCCGCACGGCCTCGCTCTGTCCGTTCCCCGTCTCGGCAACGAGCGTCTCGAGGGCCGCCGCCGAGTCGTCGTCAAGCGATACCGTCACTCGCTGTGTCATAGTCACACAGGGGAACCCGAGACGGATATCGTTCACGCACTCGAACGGCCGATGTCGGCCACTATGGACTCACTCGGTTCGTACCTCGACTGCCAGTGTGCCATCCGTGACGGTCGCGACGTACATCGTCGCGCGGTCGGCAGGTGCCGCGCCGGTCGCGCTGCCGGGGTTGAGCACCCGAACACCCTCGACGGTCGTGTCGACGACCTCGTGGGTGTGACCCGCGACGGCGACCGGTTCGGCGGTGGCCGCTTTGGCTCGAGTTGTCTCTACGACGCGGCGAGCCCAACCCGACGACGATCCGGACCCATGGGTTACCGCGAACGTCACCCCGCCGACCTCGAGCGTGTCGGCGTGGGAGACCTCGAGCGTCGGCGGATCGGTGTTTTCTCGGACTGCGGTCAGGTTGCCGTTCGCGAGGGCTTCGATCCGGTCGTAGGCCCGTTGGGAGTCGAAATCGCCCGCGTGGATTGCGTGGTCGGCTCGCTCGAGTTCGTCGCCGATCCAGTCGGGAACGGCGCGCTCGCGGGAGGGGATGTGCGTATCGGAGATGATCGCAACTCGTGGCATGGGTTGCCCGACGACGGCCAGTCCCGAAAGCGATTCCCTCCGCGCGCTCCTGGCCTCGCGTATGAACGACACATCGGATGCAGGGATCGACGCCGGCGATGGCTCGGCCCCGAGCCACGTCGTCACCGCGTTTCTCCGCAACCGTGGCGAGATCCTGTTGCTCCGCCGCAGCGATGCAGTCGGAACCTACACCGGCAAGTGGGGTGGCGTCTCCGGCTTTGCAGAAGGCCAACCCGACGACCAGGTCTCCGTCGAGATCCGCGAAGAAACCGACCTCGAGCCCGATACCGTCTCGCTCGTCCGCTCAGGGCGGCCGATCGAGTTCGAGGATCCAACCCTCGAGCGCGAGTGGGTCGTCCACCCTTATCTGTTCGACTGTGAGACCCGCGAGATCGAACTGAGCGAGGAACACGACACCGCCGAGTGGGTGTCCCCGACGACGATTCTCGAGGGGGTCGGCGACGACCGCGAGACGGTGCCGAAGCTGTGGACGGCCTACGAGCGCGTTGCCCCCACCGTCCGGTCGATCGCGGCCGACGACAACCACGGCGCTGCATACCTGTCGGTGCGCACGCTCGAGGTGCTTCGCGATCGGGCGGGCCTGCTCGTCGCCGAGCGCAGCGAGTTCGGCGCGGACCCCGACGGCGAGTGGGACGAACTCGCGGAACTCGGTGGTCGATTACTCGAGGCCCGGCCGTCGATGGCCGTCCTCCGCAATCGGGTGAACCGGGTGATGGCCGACGCTGGTGATAAAGACGGGGGCGCACCGGCCGTCCTCGACGCGGCGCTGTCGGGGATCGACCGCGCGCTCGCGGCCGATACGGACGCTGCGGAAACCGCCGGCGAGCACATCGATGGCAGCGTCGCGACGCTCTCGCGGTCGGGGACCGTCCTCGAGGCACTCCAAGCGGGCGAGCCTTCGCGAGTGTTCGTCGCGGAATCGCGGCCGGCCCGTGAGGGGGTCGTCGTCGCCGAAACGCTCGCGGCGACGACCGACAGCGCCGTCACGGTTCACACCGACGCGGCGGTCGCGCACGTGCTCGCACGCGACGACATCGATCGGGTTGTGGTCGGTGCGGATACCGTCCTCTCCGACGGCGCCGTGGTGAACAAGACCGGAACGCGCACGCTGGCGGTCGCCGCCAGCCGCGAGGGGATTCCGGTCTCGGTCGTCGCAGCCACGGACAAGGTCTCGACCCGCGAGGACGTCAACCTCGAGTCCGGCGACCGAACCGCGGTCTACGACGGCGACGCAGCCGTCGACGTGTTGAACCCGACCTTCGACGTGACGCCTGCCGACTGCGTGACCGAGGTCATTACCGAGCGTGGGTCCCTCGAGCCCGAGGACATCGAGGACGTGGCCGCGGAATTGCGCGGCCTCGAAAGATGGCGTGACGACGAGGAGACGGCGAACCCGGAACCAACAGATCGAAACCCCTCGAGGGAGTAGCGTCGGATGGCGGCCGTGACGAAGTGTTACCCCCACCGAGCCCCGTGTGACGAGGGATTTTCCCCGAGCCGCCATTTTGCTGACCCGCGGAGTCTACAGTGGACGTGTAACTCAGTACGTCGCAGCCGCTATCTCGTCCGCTGTCGGGTCGTTCATCCCCAGATCGTGGCGTTCCCGACGCAGTAGAACAACGCGACCCAGCCGACGAACAGCCCTGCGACGACCACCGCGAAGTCCGCCAGACACGTTCCGACGACGACGCAGTAGCCGATTCCGATCGTCAGTAACAGCAACGAAACGCCGAACAGAACGTGACACCGTCGCGCTGTTTTCGGATCCATACATCGCCGTATCACGATCTACTGTATACATATTTGTCATGAACCGGCATGTGTCACGAACCTGTGGTAGTAACGGAGCGCGAAAACCGACCCGTCCGACTCGACTCCTGGGCGAGTACCTCACGATGTGGGATACGTTCGTGGTCACTAAGACAGTCCCCTGCCACGACTGACTGGCGATCCAAAGTGGACAACAGTCACTTGACGTGACTGAGAGAAGTGGTGATGGCTGGCGCTGTGTCCACTACCGATCGGGGATGTCCGGTGCAAAGCTTCAACTCCGAGTCGGGTCTAGTCGCGCCCATGGATTTCGAACTCGAGCGACTCGGCGTCCACGAGTCAGTCGAGGCGGTGTTTCCCCCCGCAGAACTCGTCACGTATCTCGACGGCCTGCCGACCGAGGTCGCGGTCGTCGACGACGACGGCATCGACGACTGCGACGGGGTCGTTACCTTCGCGTACCACGAGGCCTTCCTCGAGTTGGACTGGATCCACTCGATCCAGGCGGGGTACGATCGATTCCCGCTTGACGTCCTCGAGGACCACGACGTGATCCTCACGAACAGTTCGGGGATCCACGACCGCACCGTCGGCGAGACGGTCGCGGGCTACCTGCTCATGTTCGCCCGGCGGCTCCACGACCACGTCGCGAATCAGCAGGAACGCCGCTGGGACCGCCCTGAGTGGGACGAAGCCTTCACGCTTCCGGGCTCGACGGCCTGTGTCGTCGGGACCGGGACGCTGGGAAGCGGCGTCGCGGACACGCTGGGTGCGCTCGGGGTCCGCGTGACGGGGGTTCGGCGCTCCGGTGATCCCGTCCCTGGCTTCGACGAGGTTTACACGAACGATCGGTTACTCGAGGCGATCGGCGACGCCGAGTTCGTGATCGTCACCGTCCCATTGACCGACGAGACCCACCACCTGTTCGACGCCGAGACGTTCGACGCGATGGACGACGACGCCTACTTCGTGAACGTCGCTCGCGGCTCGGTCGTCGACGAACCGGCCTTGATCGACGCGCTCGAGGCTGGCGACCTCGCGGGGGCGGCGCTGGACGTCTTCGAGGAAGAACCGCTGCCCGAGGAGTCCCCGCTGTGGGAGATGGACGAGGTCATCATTTCGCCACACTGCGCGGCCTACACCCGGGATTACTTCCGTGACGTCGGGGAGATCGTCCGCGAGAACGTCGATCGACTCGCCGACGGTGAGGAGTTCTACAACCGTGTGGTCTGACAGTAGTGAGCACCCGATTGCAGAGAGGTAATAATCTGTGTGATGGCCTTGAATTTATTGGCCGGGCGCACGGCTCTCGTACCACGAGAGCCGTGTAACCCGGGGAAGGGCAGGCGCTTCCCCGAATCTCACCGCGAGCGAACGAAGTGAGCGAGCGGGCCGACGACCGACCCGAAAAGCGCGGCGCGAAGCGCCGCGTTGAGACGAGCGGCGAAGCCGCGAGTCAGGGGAGGGAGGAGTGTTTTTGATCAACCTTTTACCGAGCGACCGGAGGGAGCGTGGTTCGAGACGCCGAAGGCGTCTCGTCATCACGAGAGAGCGAAGCTCTCTCGAACGACAGGGTAAAAGGTTGACTAGAAGAATTTGAACAGATCGTCCCGGTTCTCCTCGTGGAGATGTTCGCGGACGGCCTCGTTCAGGGGCTCGAGCTGGCCTTTCTTCGCGCTGATCGGCGCAATGACTTCCTGCCACTGTTTCCACGGCGGATAGAGTCCGAGGCGGTCACAGAGTTCGTTCAGCCGCTCGTCTTTGTCGTCGACCTTGTCCATCTTGTTGACGGCGACGACGGTGGGGATGTCGAGCTCCCGCAGGAAGTGGAACATCTCCACGTCGTAGGGGATCTCGTCGGGGCCGGAGTGGCGGTCGATGATGTCGACGACGCTCTTGCCGTCGACGACGAGGACGGCGACGAGGATGTTGTCGGCGTACTCCTCGAGATAGTGGACGATCTCGGTTTTGATCTGCTCGCGGTAGTCTTCGTCGACGCCGCTCATGAAGCCGAAGCCGGGGAGATCGGTGATGACGAAGTCTTCGGGGGCCCAGTCGTAGTGGTTGGGCGAACGGGTGACGCCGGGTTTGCCGCCGGTGTCGAAGCTGTGGCCGGTGAGCTCGCGCATGAGCGTGGACTTGCCCACGTTCGAGCGGCCGACGAGAGCTACCTCGGCCGCTCGGTTGGGGCGGGTATCGAACATACGCCGCTGTAGGGGCGTCGCAGGTTTATACGCACCGTGATCGAAACGGCAGGGCCGCGCTCGAGCGTACTCGCTAGCGCGAGGCGAGCCCGCCTCAGGACGAGCAACTGAGTGCCCTGAAGTTATACCCCAGGGGTCCGTCACCCCTCGACGTGCGGCTCGTACAGTTGACGGTCCCGACGGGCAAGCGGCAGGCGATCCTCGAGACCCTCGAGGAGCGGAAGATCGATTACGTCGTGACCGATGAGAAGAGCAGTCGGGAGTATACGGCGGTCGTCTACTTTCCGCTGCCGGACGCGGCCATCGAACCGGTCTTAGACGAGATTCAGGAGGCGGGCATCGACGAGGATGCCTACACGGTCGTCGTCGACGCGGAGACGGTCGTTTCCCGGCGGTTTCAGGCGCTGCGCGAGGAGTACGAAGACGGCGACGTCGGCTCCGATCGGATCTCGCGTCAGGAACTGCAGGCCGAGGCCGACGATCTGACGCCGAGTTTGCCCGTCTACGTGGTAATGACGGTCATCAGTGCCATCGTCGCGACCGCGGGGCTGTTGTTGGACTCGCCGGCTGTCGTCGTCGGGTCGATGGTGATCGCGCCCCTGATCGGCCCGGCGCTGGGGGCCAGCGTCGGGACCGTCGTCGACGACGAGGAACTGTTCACGGAGAGCGTCACCTACCAAATTATCGGCGTCGTGCTCGCCATCGGAGCGGCCGCGATCTTCGCGCTGACTGCTCGCACGACGAACATTATTCCGCCGGGGCTCGTCCTGTCGAACGTCGGTGAGATCTCCGAGCGGCTCGCGCCGGACCTGCTGTCGCTCGTGATCGCACTCGGCGCGGGTGTCGCCGGCGTCGTCAGCATCGCGACGGGTACTTCCGTCGCGCTGGTCGGCGTCATGATCGCGGCGGCGTTGATCCCGCCTGCCGGCGTCGCTGGTATCTCCCTTGCGTGGGGCCAGCCGTCGGCGGCGATCGGTGCGACGGTGCTCGTCCTCGTCAACCTGCTCTCTGTGAATCTCGCCGGCCTCTTGACGCTGTGGTACGCCGGTTACCGGCCGGAGAACCTGTTCTCGATCGGTGAAACCGAACAGCGCGTGCGAAAGCGGATCATCGGGCTCGCACTCGTCGTCCTCCTCTTCGCGGTGTTTCTCGGCGGGATCTCGTATGCCTCTTACGAGACTGCGACCTTCGAACAGGACGCTCGCGACGAAGTCATACAGGTCCTCGCACAGGAGCAATACGAGAGCTACGAACTGCTCGAGTTCGAAGTCGTGCTGGATACCGACTATCCGTTCCGCAATCCACAGCGGGTGATCGTGACGATCGGCGGCCCGCCGGATGCGTCGGTACCCGAACTGGCCGACACCCTCGATGAGCGGATCAACGCCCACGCCGACGGGTCGGTCAGGGTTCAGGTCAGGTACGTCGAAATCCTCGAGCGGTGATGTCGCTGCTGGTCTCCGACGATAGTCACAAGGAAGAGCGCTCGAGTGCCCCTGTTAGCCGTCGAACGGCAACTCGGGTTCGTATCCGATCGCCTCGACGGCGGCCTCGAGCACTGTTTCGACGTTCGAATCGGTCGTGACGCTCATGGTGTAGTCGGCGGCGACTGCGTCGTCGAGTTCGTCTGCTTCGAATCGGTCTGCCTTGTTCGCGACCGTCAACACCGGGATGTCCTCGAACTGAGCGCCGATCGAGTCCCGAAGCTCGAGTTGTGAGTCGATCGGGTAGCCACATTCTCCGGTGGGATCGACCATGACGAGCATGCAGTCGGCGAGGTGTTCGATGGCGCTGACCGCCTGCGATTCGATCGCGTTGCGATCCTGTGGTGGGCGGTCGAGCAGGCCGGGAGTGTCGACGATCTGGTACCGGATGTGATCGCGCTCGAAGTGGCCGACGCCGATCCCCTTCGTCGTGAAGGGGTAGGAGGCAGTCTCGCCGCGGGCGCTGGTGACGTCGTTGACGAACGATGACTTGCCGACGTTGGGGTAGCCGGCGACGACGATCGTCGGCGCGTCGGGGTCGATGTCGGGCAGGTCCCGCAGGTCGTTGCGCGATTCGTTGATATACAGCAGGTGGTCGTCGATCTGCTCGACGATGTCTGCGAGTCGGGCAAACGCCTGTTTCCGGTGCTTTCGCGCGGTGTCGACGTCGGTCTTGCGCAGGCGGGGCTGGTACTCCTCGTGGATCTCGCGGGCCTTCCGGCTGGCCCACATCACTTCTGACAGTGCCTGTCGGAGCTTGTCGACGTCGACGATCGCATCGGCCAACTCGTAGTAGAACGGATGGGCGTCGTACTCGAAGTCCGGCCACGCCGTCACTACGTTCTCTAAGTTGTCGGAGATGATGTTCGCCGCCGTCTGGAGCATCGACTGCTGGGCCTCGAGGCCGCCTTTGGCCTTGCCGGCCCGCGCTGCCCGCGAAAACGCCTTGTCGATCAACTCTTCCGACGTGGGCGTCGTCGGAAGGTCTTCGAAAATCATGCTCCGACGTAGACGCCGCGACCATAAAAGGGCGTCCGTTGGTCGCCGTCAGCTTATCCTTGCTGCCGTCCTACAGTCGGTATGACAAACTGGCGTGCCGTCTTCGTGGGGTTTCTCGTCGCGACTGTCGTCGGAATCGTCGGCCTCGTCGTGCCGGGTATCGGCCAGCTCGCTGCGGGCTTGGTCGGCGGCTTCGTCGCCGGCTACATGGCTGACGGCGGGCTCGGCAGTGGCTTCTGGCACGGATTGCTTGCGGGCGCGCTCGGCGGAATCATCGGCGGCTTGCTCATCGGTGTCGCCGTCGGCCTCGCCGGGCTCGCGCTGGGTCCCCTCGGCGGTGCAATCTCCGGCGCTGCCGGACTCGGGATTTTCATGTTCGCCGTCACGATCTCGCTGCTGATGGCACTCGAGAGCGCAATCGCCGGTGCCGTCGGTGCGGCGCTCAGTGCCTGATCGCCGAATAAAACAGAGCCGCCTCGAGTGTTCGTTTTCAGGCTGCAGCCATCTCTCGACAGCTCTCGGCACACTCCGGCAGGATCTCCGCGCAGGCTTGGCAGTGGTCGTGGTCGTGTTGCTCGCACTCTTCGGCACACTCCTCACAGAGGTCTGCACAGAGTTCGCCCAGTTTGGCGTGATACCCCGAGTTGCGGGCCATGAATCGCGCGTGCAGCGACGCGATGTCGGCGACGTCACGGCAGACCCGGAGACAGCGAGCCATCCCCTCGCCTTCGTCTGCACAGGCGTCGGCACACCACTCACAGACCTGGGCGGCCTCAAGGCAGTGGTCGATACACGCCTGCATCTGTTCGTCCGAATGCGCGGTTTCGAGTTGTTGGATCGCCATCACCGATGCGTTACTGCCCCAGTCGATTCAACGCCGTCGTGGACACTGCAAGCACGGTGACGGCTCCGGCGGAATCCGACCTCGATAGCGCTCGAGCCGGCTCCAAGTGGCTTCGTTCGACTCAGCGCCGGGCTTCGAGTTCCGCCTCGAGATCCGCTAAGTCCATGTCCTTCATCGAGAGCAACACGAGCAGATGATAGATAATGTCGGCCCCCTCGTGGGCGATCTCCTCGCGGTCGTCGTCTTTGGCCGCGAGAACGAGTTCGGTGGACTCCTCGCCGAGTTTCTCTAACACCGCGTTCTCGCCTTTCTCGTGGGTAAACAGCGAGGCAGTGTAGGAATCTTCGGGCAACGTTTCCTTCCGGTCTTCGATAACGGCGAACAGTTCTTCGAGTATCTCGTCCATTTACAGCTCACCCGACACGTTGCGGATGTCTTCGAGGTCGGCGAACTTCTCGCTGTCGTCTCGGCCGTCCGCGAAGACCTCGTCGGTGACCTCGATCGGCGCGTTCGTTCGGGCCGCCAGCGCGAGCGAATCGCTCGGCCGAGCGTCGATGACCGTCTCGCTGCGGGGCGTCTCGAGATGCAGATCGGCGATGTAGGTGCCGCCCTGTCCGTCCTCGCGTGCCTCGATCTCGTTGACGACGACACGGTCGATTCGGCTGCCCAGTTCTTCCATCACGTCGAGCAACAGATCGTGGGTCAGCGGCCGACCGATGTCTTCAGCCTCGAGTCCGCGGGCGATACTCGTCGCTTCGTTGAACCCGATGAAGATCGGCACGACGTCGTCTTCGCCCTCGACGGCGAGGACGACCACCGGGACCGGCCCCTGCGGAGTCCCCGCGACGCGCACCGCGTCGATGGATGCCTGCATACCCTTACCGTGGGGCGGTAGGGGCAAAACATGTCCGGTCGCGAATGCATGCACGACGGCTCCGCTCGATATCTCGGCCTAGCATGCGGGGGCACCCGATCCCTGCTCATCGATCGAGCATGACGGTTGTTTCGCGTTCACGCTTGAGGTTAAATATTCGCCAGGCACCGTCTTCAGGCCGCAGCTCGTACGATTGCGTCGCCCGGTCCCCGTTGCACTCTCGAGTCAGCTTCAGCACGACCCGATCATCGTCGTCTCGAACACGCTCGATCTCCCCGGCGACCGACAGCTCGCCGTGTGAGAGGATCAGCTGCTCTTTGTGCGAGACCTCGTCGGCGAGCGCCCGGGAGTGGTACAGTTCGTGAGCCCGGTCGCCCTCGCCGTCGGCAAGCAAGTCGATGAACAGCCGAACGACGTCTTCGGGCGAGCGCTCGCCTGCCTTCTCATCGAACGCCTGATCGCTGTCGTCCGATTCGGCCGCGGCGTCGACGCTCCGGAGGAGGTGGCTGTACTCGCTCGTCTCGAGTGGATAGAGCTGTCGCGTGCTGACGTCAGCTTCGATCGCACGAACGACATGTTGCATCTCGATACGCTCGTCGCGGCTGGCCATGATCGCTGCCAGCCGGCTGATCTTCGCGATCTGGCCACCCGTTAGCTCGACCGCCGCGAGGAGGTCGTACTCGAGGTCACCAGTCGGTGCGTCGTCGGGGAAGGCGGTCCGCCAGATCGCTTCTCGAACCGTCGACTCGGGCGTTGGGAACCACACGGTGTGGTCGATCCGACGCTCGAACGCGTCGTCGATGTTCGCTGCGTTATTCGTCGTTAGTACGACGACGCCCTCGTACCGTTCGATACGCTGGAGCAGGTAGTTGACCTCGGCGTTGGCGTAGCGGTCGGTTGCGTCGGTTACGTCGGCGCGGTCGCCAAAGATCGAATCCGCCTCGTCGAACAGCAACATCGCGTTCGACTGGGCGCCAGCTTGGAAGATCCGTTCTAGGTTCTCCTCGGTCTCGCCGATGTACTTCGAGACGACCGTCGAGAGGTCGATCTTGTACAGCGCCATCCCGACATCGGCAGCGAGCACCTCCGCGGCCATCGTTTTCCCCGTCCCCGACGGCCCCTTGAAGAGCGCGACCACGCCGGTAGCTCGCGATCCGTCCGTATCGAAGCCCCACTCACCGTAGATGCGCGTCTGCTCTGTGATGTGGTCACGTACCATCCGTAGTTTGCGGTCGGTTCCCTCGCGAAGCTGGATATCGTCCCAGTCGCTTGCGGGCTCGATCCGCTGGGCGAGTTCGTCGAGGCCGTCGTCAGACTGGGCGCGACAGCCGTCGTAGACATCTGCAGCGGTGAGGTCCTCGCCGTCGGCCAGCGACCGGGCTGTTGCCAGCGCCCCCTCGAGTTGCCCCTGCGTGAGATCGAACGTGCCGGCCAGTGCCGACGGCTCGACATCGTTGGGGAGGGCGTCGGCGTGGTCCTCCCAAAACGCCAGGCGCAGGTCGATCGAGGGCCGCGGGAACTCGAGAATAGCATCGATCGCAACGGTCGTCCCCGTCGGTCGCCACGCCTCGATCCCGGTCACGAACAGCGGTGCCTCGAGGTCGGCAAACCGGTCGAAAATCGTCTCGAGCGTGTGCTCGGTGTCACGCTCGCGGAGCGCGTCGGCGTTCGTGAGGTGAACGGGGCAGTTCTGAAGGAGTGCCTCTCGATGGAGGCGCTCGAGTGCGTTCCCATCACCCTCCCCGCTCCTGTCTGTCTCGAGGACCGCCGGCAGCGACGCACGGAGCAGTCTGTCGTCTGCCAGCGCCTCGATCGCGCCATCGCGTTCGCTACCCGCCGGCCCGTGGAAGTAGTAGCGACCGCCGGCCACATCGGTCGCTGCCAGCGACGCGAGTCGGTCGCGGACGTGTGGTTCAAGGCGAAGTGCCTCGAGGGATTGATCGGGCGTTATGAGGGTTGCGACCTCTTCTAGCGCAGGATCGAGGTCGATGTGTCCCTCGAGATACGAGACGAGGCGGGGATCGACGGTTACGAGCTGGTGCTGTCTCGAGCGACTCGGTTCGACTGGCGCTGAAAGTGTCACCAGATCGTGCCGGCAAAGTGGGGAGCGTTGCCCTACCAGCGCGGTTGCGGCCAGCCGCTGCGGTTCGGTTCGGGAGAACAACTCGCCGATCAGGCCGACCGTCGGGTGCGTTATCGCGTTGCCGTGTAGTTCACGGAAAAAGCTCTGGTAGTCGGCATCGAGTTCGGGTGCGAGTGCCAGCATGAACACGTCGAGATGCGCTCGAGACAGTCCGAAGCAGTCGGCCAGCTGCTGCAGCCGCAGTGTGACAGCGGGCGGTGACTGCTGACACCGCTCGTCGATCCGCGCTGCGCGATCGGTGAGGTGGCGGACCGTCTCGGCCGGCAGTCCGTATGACAGGGCCACAGGCTCGTCTGCCAATTCGACCTCCGCTACGGTTGCCGGCGCTTCCCCTGCCGGGATCGTGTCCATGGTTTCTATGCACGCCTCGAGGAGGGCTCCGATTCGCTCGAGTTCGTCCAATAGATGGGCTCGTGTGGTCTCGTAGGGCATTCGATCGGTGAGAAGACCAATACAACTCTCTCTGATAAAATTTAGCCATGATACTATAGTAAATACTATTTCATTGTGGCTAAAATGATCGACTATTACAGCGATGGGACGATATGCTTCGCGATCGCGGCGATCGTCCGACGAGTCTGCGTCGGCGGTGTCGCTTTCGATCCGACAGTCGCTGGTCTCGGACGGCTCGATCCAGCGGCCGAACGACACGGCAGCAGCCGATGCAGAGATGCCCCGATCGGTTGGCGGATTCGGTGCCGCTGAACGCCTCGAGCGGGTAAGAGAGCGAACGGATTCCTCGGGTCCGAGCAATGGTATTACGTCACCGGGCGGAATCGGTGCCGCTGTGCGACTGCAACGAGTGAAAAACCGGACTGAACCCTCCCTCGAGCGGCCAACTAGTGATAGCCATTTGAATGGCGAGCGTGGTTCTCCGCTGTCGCTCCACCGAAGTACCGCAATGTCACAGGGCACCAGTTTAGCCGGGGACACACAGGTGCCGTCGAGTGTCCGAGACGTACTCTCGTCACCCGGTCGCACATTGGATACGTCGATCCAGCGTGTGATGGAAGATCGGATGGGCGACTCGCTCGGAGACGTCCGGATTCACACCGGTCCGAAGGCAGCGCAAGCGTGTGAGCAGATCAATGCGCGAGCATTCACCGTCGGCAATCATATCGCCTTTAATGCTGGTGAGTACGATCCCTCGAGTCTCAAAGGCCAGCACGTTCTCGCCCATGAGTTAGCACACGTGCGACAGCAAACGGGTGGCGCAGTGTCGATGCTGCCCCAGGAAGACATGAAACTGGAGATCGATCCAGATCCTGCATTAGAGCGTGACGCAGAGGAGACTGCACAGCGCGTGATGGACGGTGGTGAATTGGGCATTCAGCGGATGGCCAAGACAGAGGTGCATGTCCAGCGAATGCCAAGCGCAGAGAAACTCCAACAGGCACGCGAACAGGTCGCCGAAGATAGCGCCCAACTCACGTTCGCGGAGGAAATTTCTCAGATCAAAGAACGACTCTCGTCGGTGGAGCAGGCTGTCAGCGGTGGTTCGACGCTCGGCAGCGTGGGCAAGGCTGCGATACAGGGTACAGTCGGTTCGGTCGGTGGACTACTCGGAGCAGTCGGTGGCACGATGATCTCGCCCGGTTTCGGGACCGTCGGTGGTGCTGCCGTTGGGGCTGAAATAGCCAAAGGCGTTGCTGGCGACGTGACCAAGACCCTAACCGGCCAGGCCTACGAGAAAGGGACTGAAGCAGCCGGCGAACTGGGCGGAAAAGCCAAAACACATCTCGAGCAATTCGTCGAGAAGACCGTCAAAGACCTTCTCAGTGGGTCTGATACTGGTTCGAGCCGTTTTGAGGGTGAATAAAAGCCATGGAAGCAACAATCGTCGGAGAGGACGACAGAGGAATTGGTGTGAGGGTTATCGACAATAATTCCGTACAGCATACGGTTTCAGTTGGTTTTGACGGAGACATTCAAGGGCATGGACAGGATGGTTATCCTGACAAAGCGGCCAACCGAACAGAAGAAAATAACGAATACGTTGAACAGGCTCGGAAGTACGCCCGATATTACGTCTACGTCGAACGGGGATACGACACGATCCCGCCGGCCGAGCACCCCGAGCGGATCAACGCCGTCAGACTCGCGATCCAGCATCTTAGTGACGACGAGTTCGACGCGCTGTTCGGTGACCTCTACCGGCAGCTGCGAAGTTATCACGACTACGATACCGAGCGGCCGATTCCCGAACCGCCGAACGCTTCGGAGAACGTTCTCTATCGGCAGAACGTCTATCTCGGGATCAACCCGCTGAACACCGAGCTTGCTCCCGAAGCCGAAGGAATCGCCAGCGTTCACGGTCTGGATCTCAGCGACGGGGCGATCCTCGAGGAGTCGATCGATGACCTTTCGGCCACGGATGTCGCCGACTGGAAGGCCTTCGCTGACGATCTGGTTGCCCTCGCCGAAGCCAAGGACGTCACCCTTGCGGAGGGCGTGTATATCGATGCAGTCTCCTCGCTGTACGCCACCTACCTCGACAACCATGGTGAGCAGTATACAACCGAGCCAGAGACGGACCCGTTCGACCGGGAACCGGACACGCTGCTCGAACTCCCGCCGATTGATCCGCACTCGTGCGAGACCTTCCGCGAATACCTCGATCACCACCTCAAGTGCCAGATCCGGGATTGCTTCGTTCGGATGGGTGTCCACCCACCAGAAGCGTTTCGCGTCCTCGGTAACGGCCGCCTCGAAGCCGTCGCTGCATACAAACTTCTTGATATGTACCCTGAGTACTACGATCCCGAAGAGGAGACACTGCTACCGTAGCTGTCCGTGATCCCATCTACTTCGATGGCCTACGTTTCTGAGATTGCAGAAGGTCAGCACGTGTTCGCCCACGAGTTATAATAGTCACTGACCGTCACTGCACACCCGATCGCACGACGGAAGCACGATTCGGAGCGACGACGTGACCGAGACCCGCAGACTGTACGGTCGGTGTGTGACTTACCTTAATTGTTATTATAACACGTTCGTAGTACATTCGGTTAATAGGTAGACCAATACAGTGTTTGCTGGTAAAATCTTCGTTCTCAGAAGTAAATACTAATAGTTTAGAGATAAAATAAGGAGCAACCACAGCGATGGGACGATATGCTTCGCGATCAGAGCGGTCGTCCGACGAGTCACGATCGTCGACGCCGCTTTCGATCCGACAGTCGCATAACGCGGACGCCGCAGTCCAGCGGACAAGCGACACGACAGCAGCCAGTGACGAACTTCCCCACTCGATAGGAGGTCTCGGTGCCGCCGAACGGCTCGAGCGGGTGAAAGAACGGACCGAATCAGCTACCGCGCGGACAACGAACGGTCCGTGTTCCGACAAACATTGGCATCATGGTGTGCCAACGTCGCTCCAGCGAACCACGGTGGCGACACGGGACACGGGTCCAGCTGGAGACACACAGGTTCCCGACTCGGTTCGGGACGTCATCTCCTCGCCTGGCCGGTCGTTGGACCCGTCGATCCAGCGTGCAATGGAGGGTCAGATGGGTGACTCGCTCGGTGATGTCCGGATTCACACCGGGCCGAAGGCGGCACAGGCTTGCGAGCAGATCAACGCGCGGGCGTTCACGGTCGGGAATCACGTCGCGTTCAACAGCGGCGAGTACGACCCCGAATCACCGGAGGGTCAGCACGTGCTCGCACACGAGTTGGCCCACGTTCGCCAGCAGACCGGTGGTGCGGTCTCGATGCTGCCACAAGAGGACTTAGGCCTCGAGATCGATCCTGATCCACAGTTAGAGCGGGAAGCCGAGGAAACTGCTCAGCAAGTGATTCGAGGCGGTGAGTTGGGCATTCAGCGTCTCGGTAAAACGGATGTTCACATCCAGCGCTCGATCAAGAATCGGGCATCATCACTGAAAGATCGATTGTTCGGAAAAACTGACGAAGCCAGTCTGTCGCTCAACGATATCGACGAGCAGTCCGGCGTCGACGAGCGTCTCTCCGCGCTGGCGGAGAATCAAAAGCAACTGCAGGCCAAAGTCGACGAACTGTCAGCCACACTCGAGGGGAACATTTTCCAGAAGATGAGCGACGCCGGAACCGGGGAAGCACTCAAGATCGGGATGACCGAAGCCGGGAAGAAGTCGGGGCTGCCCTTCGGTCAAATCATGGGATCGCTCTCGGGTGCTGCCCTGCAGGCAATTTACAACAATCGAAAGCAAGTGCTCGAGATTCTCGGACTCAAGTCTGAATCCGCTCTTGATAAGGTACAGGAAACTGGATTGGGCGATTCGACTGGAGATGCCAAGAGCAGGCGTGATTAGTATGGACGCAATCATAACTGGTGAATCTACGAGAATCGGACTCAGCATAATTGACAATAATGATGCTGAACACCTAATCGAAATGGTGTTCAATGGTGAAATCAAATATCATGAACAGGACGGCTACCCGGACAAACCGGACAGACGAACGAGCCATGGCAACGAGATGGTCGATCAGGCGCGGGATTACGCCAAGTGGTACGTCACTCAGAACACCGAGTACGACACGGCTCCTTGGTACCTCCGAAGTGATCGGATCGAGCAGGTCAAAGACGCCGTCGCGAACCTTCCCGAGGACGACTTGAATCGCTATTTCGATCACTACTATCGGCAACTGGCTGGCGCGTACGATGCGACTGTCTCACAGCCACGTCCGGATCCCGTTCCAGCCGGTGCGGCGATGAACGAGTACCGCGAGCACAAACTCGATGTCTACCTCACCGAGGACGGGAGCGACATCGATGCCACTTCCGATGTCCACGTGATGTACTACGCTGACATCAATGACGACCGCCTCGTTCGTGGTGATGATCCCTATCCAGATCGAAAACCTGACACGCGCCTCGAGCACGTCGTTATCGATATCGACAGAGAGCAGTTCCGAGAGTTCCTGATCTATCACCTTCGCTGTCAGATCCGGGACAGCTACCTCGCTCGCGGTGAGAAACCACCGGATGAGTATCGCGTTCTCGGTCCCGGAACGGACCACATGATGGTCCGGTGTATGAACCGTGATGCCGTTCCCTCATATCACGATTACAACGCCAATATCAGCGGGTACCGTGCGGAGGATACGTTCAATGCAGGACTGTTTGCGCCACTGTTGAACCTCCTCTAAGCGATCAGTCCGCGATGCACGCGATACAGGAGTCGCCACACAAAACGAGTGTTCCGCACTCAGCGGTGACGGCCGCGAAGATAGGCAGTCTCGAGCGTTCCCGATCGGAACTTCCGTTGTGCTCAGCCGTGTCGAGTACGGTCTGGAGAGTCAGACGGCTAGTATGTGCGTGGCACACGTTTGCCAGCAGACTCGTAGGTGGTCTTGATGCACCCCAAGCAACTCCTGTCCGCGAGTGATTGGTCGTGTTATGCGGACTCCTCGAGTCCGGGAACCACTGCGGCCTCGTTTTCGAACAAGGCCAGCCCGTGAATCCGACTATCGGGCGTCAGTTCGGGATGGAACGCGGTGCCGACGACTGGGCCGTCTCGGACCGCGACTGGCCGACCGTCCCACGTCGCGAGCACCTCGGCGTCGCCGACCGAGTCGATCGCCGGCGCGCGGATGAACACCGCCGGATACGGCTCGTCGAGGCCAGATACCTCGAGTGGCGCTTCGAAACTGTCTTTCTGGCGGCCGAAGGCGTTGCGCTCGACCGACGCGTCGAGCAGCTCCAGTTCGTCAACCCGGTCGTCGCCGGTGTCGCTCGAGGCGACGATGAGGCCGGCACAGGTCGCGAGCAGTGGTTTGCCGGCGGCGACATGCGCTTCGATTTCGGGAGCAATGTCGTCGCTGTGGAGCAGCCGAGAGATAGTCGTCGATTCCCCGCCTGGCATCGCCAGCAGATCGCACTCGGGGACGATCCCCGCGTCGCGAATCTCGTGGACGGTGACCTCGCGGCCGTGGGCAGCGGCGGCGCGTTCGATCGCGGCCGCATGTTCTTCGACGTCGCCCTGGACCGCGACGACGCCCGCAGTCAGTGACATGGCCGCGGGTATGACTGGTGTGTTCAAAAAGCTCGCGTCACCGGATCGCGTGTGGTGTCGGGCCGGTCCAGTTGGGATATGTGGGCCCCAGTCTTACTGCCGTTGGCCACGTCGTGGAAACCAGCGATGAGCCACCCCGACGTGCGCCGATGGGAGTACAAGACGGTTAGACCGCCCCGAGACGAAACGAAAAAGGAGGCGACGGATCCGCAAACAGCGTTGAACGACCACGGTGCGGCTGGCTGGGAGTTCGTCGAGACGATCGATTACACGGGTGGTGGAACCAAGTTTCTCGTGTTCAAACGTCCCGTTGCAACCGACGACGGTATCGATGAGGGGTGACTCAGTGTGACCGACGACGGAACGTCCGGGGACGACGACATCGGCACGGCCAACACGATGCGCGAACGCGCCGGCGAAAGCCAGCTCAAGATCTGGCTGCTCCTCGCCGCCTCTCGCCTCCAGGTGACCGCTGTGCTGGCGCTTTCCGTGTTCGTCGTGTTCGTCGTGGTCGTCACCGCCCTCCCGACGCCATTGCACCCACAGCTCCTGACTGGAGACACCATCGAGACATTGTTTTCGACGATGATTGGGGCGATCATCACCGGGACGACGCTCGTCGTCACCATCGGCCAACTGGTGCTCTCCCAGGAGAACGGCCCGCTCGGCGACCAGCGCGACCGAATGGAGAACGCGATGGATTTCCGGGACTTCACCGAAGAGCTGATCGGCTCACCCAGTCCGGCGGATCCGTCGGAGTTCCTCCGACAACTCGTCGGCGTGGCCGAACACCGCGCTAACGCACTTCGCGACGATGTGGCTGACCACGGCGACGACCAGCTCCGGACGGAGGTCGACGAGTTCACCGAGAGTCTCATCGGGAACGCTGAACTGGTCCGCGATCAACTCGAGGATGCGTCGTTCGGCGACTTCAGCGTGCTGTTCGCTGCGCTGAACTTCAACTACGGGTGGAAGATATTTCAGGTCGAGCGGATCGCCAACGAGTACGAGGACCAGCTGAGCGACGACGAGCACGCCTTACTGGAGGAGCTGAAGACATCACTCAGCCTGTTCGGACCGGCGCGCGAACACGTCAAGACGCTGTATTTCGAGTGGGCACTCGTCTCGCTGTCACAGCTGATTCTCTATGCGGCGCTTCCTGCGCTGGTTATCGCCGGCATCATGCTCACTGTCGTCGATGCGGGGACGTTCCCCGGGCAGACACTCGGCATCCCGAACATCACGTTGGCGATCGGGCTAGCGTTTACGATCACGCTCGTGCCGTTTCTGCTGTTTACGGCCTACGTGCTCCGGATCGTCACGATCGCGAAGCGAACGCTCGCGATCGAACCGCTGATCCTTCGGGACTCACAGCGATAGCAGCCGCTGGCCCGTTCGTCGGACAACGAGAAAATCCGCGGGCTGGTCTACGAAATGAACGTCAGCAGCTGGACCAGCACGCCCAGCATGACGCCGAACGCGATGACCGTCTTGGGGTCGATACGGATAGCGTTCGAGTCCTCGGAGTCGAAGTACCGGACGAGTCCAGCACTGGACATCAGCCCGCCGGTGTTCTGTCCTTTGTCCATATCCGACCCTATGGGTCCCTCGAACTAAACCTTTCGACCGGCCTGTGTCGTCGATGACGGCAATGCAATAGCAGTGGGAAACCCTTATGCGCGGCGCGTGGCAACTAGAGTTGACCGCATGACCGTCACACTCAAGGACTTCTACGCTGACTGGTGTGGCCCCTGCAAGACCCAGGACCCGATCCTCGAGGAGCTCGAGGACGACTGGGAGGGGCGCTTCGAAGTCGAGAAAGTAAACGTCGACGAACAGCAAGACGTCGCCAACGAGTATCAGGTCCGATCGCTGCCGACGCTGATCATCGAAAACGACGACGGCATCGTCGAGCGCTTCGTCGGCGTCACCCAGCGCGACGACCTCGAAGACGCCCTCGAATCCGCCGGCGCGTAGACGACTAGCACCAGCGGCGATTATTTTCGTTTCATCGACCGACGAGCGGCCGCACTGTCACAGTCTGCTCGTCGTACAGAGAACCGGACCGCCCTCGAGCAACGTGGCCAGCGACCGCACGAGAGCCGCCGTCTAGACCCACTTCACGCCGACGTCGTGCATGTCGTCGTTGTACTTCGCGATGTTGATGACCAGCGGCGTGACGCTCTCGACTTCCGCCGCGTTGGCCAGCGGACCAGCCTCGAGCGCGCGTAGTCCCTCGAGTTCGCGTGCGAGGTTGCAGACGGTGTCGCGGGCCGTGTCGTCGTTGGCGACGACGAGCGTATCGAGGTCGAGGTCGGTCTCGAGATCGGCGAGCGCGCCGGCCGCGAGGTTGTGGAACGCGCCGACGACGGGGACCTCGTCGGGGGCGCGGTCGGCGACGAGTTCGGTCACGCTGCCGGCCGACGGCGGATGGTAGTGGAGGCCATCTTCGTCGCCTTTCATGCCGACGGCGGGGGTCACGAGGACGGTGTCCGAATCGAGGCTATCGGCGACTGCATCGACAGTGTCGCCGACGTGGTACGGCGGGACGCTGCACACGACGATGTCCGCGCGATCGGCGGCCATTTCGTTGGCGAAGCCCTTGATGTCGACCGAGTCGGTGTGGTCCTCGAGTACCGCCTCGTACTCTGCGACCGCGTCGCGGGCCTTCTCCGGGTCTCGCGAGCCGATGAGGAGTTCGTGGTTCGTGTCCCGCCCAAACCGGAGCGCGAGTCCTTCGCCGATATCACCAGTACCGCCAAGTAGTGCAATTCGCATACCTGTCTCTCGGGACGGGACGCGAATAAAAGGGCGGGAGGGCGGCCGATCTCGCCGCGTTCTCGCGTGAGGGCTCTGCTCGATGTGACTCCTATGGTGCGTCGTCTTCGGTGGGATTCATCGCGGCACCCAGTCCGCTGTCGTAGGCGTCGCGCTCGCTCACCTCGCGGAGCCGCTGCTCGAGTCGCGTCGCGAGTTCCTGCCGGTGATCCTCGTCGACTTCGGGATCGTCTGCGAGTGTGCGAACGTCTTCGCGAGCCGCTTGCAACACGGCGACGGCGTCGTCGGTCTCGAGCTCGGCGGCGCGATCGAGCGCGCGTTCGGCGGTCGTGAGCGTGGGATCGGTCATAGCGGCGGTTCGCGGGGAGCCGGGATCAACGGTGGGCCGGAACACGCCACGTCGGATCACGGGTATCATTATCCGACCCGTCGACGGGTCAGTATGACTCATCCTGCCGTCATCGCCCACCGTGGCTACGCCGGCATCGCACCCGAGAACACCGTCGAAGCGGCCACACGCGCGGCCGCCCACGACGAGACCGCGATGATAGAGATCGACGTCCAGCCGGCTGCTTGCGGCACCCCGGTGGTGGTCCACGACGAACGCCTCGAGGGGAGTCGCGACGGCCGGCCGCTGACCGACGCGACCGGACTCGTCCGGGAGACGCCGCTCGAGGAACTGCGCGAGACCCACGTTCTGGGGACCGACGCGACGGTGCCGACGCTAGCCGACTTTCTCGCGGCCGTCCCCGAGACGGTCGGCGTCAACGTCGAACTGAAGAATCCCGGCACCGCGGGGCTTCGCGTCGGCGAGTCGCTCTCGCCAGCCGAGTGCGACCGACGCCGGCAGGTGTGGCAGCCGTTCGTCGAGCGCGTCGTCGCCGACTGCGAGTCGTTCGGCGGCGACCTGCTGTTCTCGTCGTTCTGCGAAGGTGCGATCGCGGCACTGCGAGCAGTCGCCGACTACCCTGTAGCACCGCTGGTACGGGACCACCTCGAGGCCGGACTCGACATCGCACGGCGCTACGATTGCGAGGCGATCCACCCGCCGCGGAACGCGATCGCCGGGACGCACCTGGCCGAGACGGCCTATGCCGGTCTGTCGGCCGGTGACCCCGCGATCGACGTGCTCGAGGTGGCCCACTCGGAGGGTCGCGCAGTCAACGTCTGGACGGCGACGAACTGGGTGCAGTTCGACGCGCTCGCAGCGGCCGGCGTCGACGGGATCGTCGTCGACTATCCTGGGTTGGCTGGGGGCCCGAGCGACCGATAGCGTCGACGCGCTTCGGCGCTCGTTCGGAACCCGCCATTGCTGTGGGATGTTCAGATTCGTCTTCTTCCCTCGGTCTAGCAGCCACCGCGCGTTCGGGCCGGTAAGTATTGCCTGCAGACGCGCCGCGTACCTTGATACGTGCTATCGTAGTGAGACAGTGGATATGAGTCCCTGTCGCGTACCGAGATGCTGTTTCAGCCGGTGTTTTGCGGCCGTTTCGTCACAGCGTCTTCGACGTGACGATGGCTGCCTGCGGTATTCGGCGCATGGGGGTGTCGCCCGATGAGTGACTTCCCGCCGCGAACGACGGTCAAACGGTGGCTGGTGACGACGAATCACAAAGACGTCGGAATCCTCTATCTGGCGACGGCGATGTTCCTGCTCGTCGCCGGTGGCGTCCTCGCGTTGCTGTTTCGGATCCACCTGTGGGAAGCGGGCGGGATCGACTTCCTGACGAACACGCAGTACAACCAGGCGGTGTCGGTCCACGGGCTCTTGATGGTCTTCTGGTTCATTTCGCCGGCTGGCTTCGCCTTCGCGAACTACCTCATCCCTTTACAGATCGGGGCGAAGGATCTCGCCTTTCCCCGACTGAACGCGCTGAGCTACTGGTTCTACCTCTTTTCGGGGATTCTCGTCCTGCTGTCGTTCTTCCAGGGGACGTCGTGGGCTAACGGCTGGTACATGTACGCCCCGCTGAACGTCCCGATCTACAACCCCGGCTACACGCTGACGATGGGCGGGAACACGACGATCCTCGCGCTGACCCTGTTCGTCATGTCGACCACCCTCAGCACGGTGAATTTCCTGACGACGATCCACACCTGTCGCGCCGAGGGCATGGGTCTGTGGAACATGCCACTGTTTACGTGGGGGACGCTGCTGACCGTCTGGATGATGCTGTTCGCCTTCGCGGCGCTGCTGGCCGCACTCATCCTCATGCTCTCCGACCGACTCTTGCTCACTCAGTATCTCTCCTCGACGGCCGATGGCTCGAGCCTACTCTGGGGACATATCTTCTGGTTCTTCGGCCACCCGGAGGTCTATATCGTCTTCTTCCCCGCGCTGGGGATCATGTTCGAAATCGTCCAGACGTTCACTGGCCGCCGGCTGGTCGGTCGCAAATGGGTCATCATCGCGATGGTCCTCGTTGCGGTCCAGTCGTTCCTCGTTTGGATGCATCACATGTTCCTGACGACGATCAACCTCCCGATCAAGACGCTGTTCATGGCGACGACGATCGGGATCTCACTGCCCTTCGATCTGATGGTCTTCGCGATGATCTACACCATGATCAAGGGCCGCATCCGGTTTACGACGCCGTTCCTGTTCGTCCTCGGCGCGCTCGTGTTGTTCATCATCGGTGGCATCACGGGGGTGTTCCTGGGTGCCGTCGTCCTCGACTACGAGTTCCGCGGCACCTACTGGGTCGTCGCGCACTTCCACTACGTGATGGTCTCCGGTGTCACCGCGCTGATCGGCGGGCTCTACTACTGGTGGCCGAAGATCACCGGGAAGATGTACTCCGAGCGACTCGGGAAACTCAGCTTCGCCGTCTACTTCGTCGGCTTCAATCTGCTGTACTTCCCGATGTTTCTGGCCTGGGAGACGCCCCGACGGGTCTTCCACTACGCCGAGAGCGCACAGCTCTACCAGCAGCTGGCGACCGTCGGTGCCTTCGTGCTCGCCCTGTCCATCCTGTTGGTCTTCATTACGCTCGCACAGAGCATCCGCTCGGGACCGGATGCACCCGACAACCCGTGGCAGTTCGCACGCACTGCCGAGTGGGCGACGACTTCGCCCCCGCCGCTGGAAAACTGGCCCAACCGGCCCAGCTACGCCAGCGGCAGCCTCGAGTTCGTTGACGACGCGACCGCGGCCGACGGCGGTGCGGTTGCCCACGGCCGGACGGGACAGGCCGAATCGCTCGAGACCGAGCACGAGGATCACGCGAGTATCTGGCCGTTCGGGATCGGGATCGGGATGTTCGTTACCTTCCTCGGACTGTCGGGGTTGACTCCCTTCGTCGCCGAGTTCGCAACCGCACGCGGGGCGGAATTCGCCGGATTCCCGCCGCCGAGTGGGTCGAACATTCTCTATCCCGTGCTTTCGCTCGTCGGCGTCGGCATCCTCGGATACGCGCTCTTCGAGTACGGCCGCGAGCAGTTCCACGCACCGGAGATGGAGATCGCCGAACGCTGGCCGTTCGAGGGCGTCGACACGACCAAGATGGGCGTCTGGTTCTTCCTCGCGTCGGACGTCGTGGTCTTCGGGGCCGTCATCGGCGGCTACGTCTTCATGCGGCTCAGCACGGGCTGGGGGGCGATCGAGCCCGTCCCTCCCTCGGAGATCATCGGGCTGATCAACACCTACGTGCTGTTGACCTCGAGTTTCACGGTCGTCCTCGCGTTGATGATGGCCGAACGCGGGAACAAACGCGGCCTGCTGGCATCGCTGGGGGCCACGCTGGCGCTCGGGGTCACCTTCCTCGGGATCAAGGGCTACGAGTGGAGCCAGGAGTTCGCCCACGGCATCTACTGGTTTACCGACCTCGAGTACTCGATGTACTTCGTGACGACGGGCCTGCACGCCTTGCACGTCATTCTCGGCTTGCTCATCGCCGGATTCATGGTCTACCGAGTCCTGACCATCGACGCCTATCTCGAGGACGACCGGCCGGTCGAGTACTTCGGACTCTACTGGCACTTCGTCGACATCGTCTGGGTGATCCTGTTCCCGCTGTTCTACCTCATGTAGCGCGGTCCCGTTTTCCCGCTCGGACCGACGCGCCCTCGCGCCGTCGGGGCAGATACATTCGTCCGACGGTATGAAGCAGTCGGTTACAAGGCGACCGTCGCACAAGAGCCGACCATGCAACTCTCGCGCGTCGTCGACCGACTCGACGAGGAGCTTCGAACTGCAGACTACGCCGACCTCGATGCGAGCGCGAACGGGCTTCAGGTTGGCCCGGACGACGCCACGATCGAGCGCGTCGCGTTCGCCGTCGATGGCGTCCGCGAGACGTTCGAGAAGGCGCTCGCGGCCGACGCGGACCTGCTGGTCGTCCACCACGGCATCTCGTGGGGCGGGATCGACCGCGTTACCGGCCAGACCTACGACCGGCTCGCGCCGCTGCTCGAGCACGACCTCGCACTGTACGTCTCGCATCTCCCATTAGACGGCCACCAGGAACTGGGTAACGCCGCCGGCATCGCAGACGTGCTCGAGCTCGAAGACCGCACGCCGTTTGGCGAACTCGGCCCAGAGTACATCGGCCAGCGCGGGACGGCAGCCGACCCATACAGCCCCGTCGAGTTGCGCGAGCGCCTCGAGGCCGACCTCGACACGGGCGGCCGGCCCGTTCCAGTGCTCGATTTCGGCCCCGACGCGATCGAGGACGTGGCGATCGTTACCGGCAGCGGGACCGACTGGCTCGACGAGGCTGTCGCGGCCGACGCGGACGCGCTCGTGACCGGCGAAGGGAAAGGGAAGGCCTACCACGAGGCCAAGGAAGCGGGCATTCACGTCTTCCTCGCGGGCCACTACGCGACCGAGACGTTCGGCGTGCGCTCGCTGCAGGCGTTGGTTGAGGAATGGGGGCTCGAGACGACGTATCTCGACGTGCCGACGGGACTGTAGTCACTCCCAGCGGTAAGTACAGAGTAAGAAGTGTCTGCTGACGTTCACGAGCGAATGCGATTTGCCAATTATTGTATATTCAATGTTCCCACGGACAAGCGGCTGGGTCGTACATAGGATATTCGATTGTTATTATTTCCACTGAAAAAGACTGTTCTTTGCTACCTTCTTGGACAAGAATATAGTCTGGATTATCATCAAAACGGCTGGCGCCACCAAGTTCCACAGCCTTAGAAATAGTCTCTTGATCTTCGACCGTGATCTCTACCGTATACTCCCCATACTCACTGCCGATTGGAATTTCCTTATCGTGAGAAAGATTCTCCTCTTTGAGAGGACCCGACTCTCCCTCTGGCTCCCTCTCATCAAGAGTAGGATCTGTTAGCTCTTGGAGAGTTAAGTCCGTCTCTTCAAGAACTGTCCTCCCCCCATCTTTGACCGTGACTGAAATTTCCAAACTCTTATCCGTCGAATTATAGATAGGGAGAGTAATTGTTTCGTCATACTGGGGTGTTATTTCCTTAAACTGGAGGGTCGTCTCCTTGACACCGTTCCGATCCACTATCGGGGTATAGTAGCTATCATCTTTTTTAAGCGCCTCGAGTTCTGGTCCGGAAATTTCACTCCACAGTAACTCTCCTTCGGTCGCGTACTGTCCCTCTTTGAGTGCTACGTCAACCTCATCCTTGATGGCTTCTGGAAGTCGTGCATAGCTGAGAATCGAAAGTTCACATGGCTCATATCCATCTGTACCGTCGTCGCCGTCCGTAGCCCTTTCATTCGTGTCGTCCGTAGCCCCTTCATTCGTGTCGTCCGTAGCCCTTTCACTTGTACACCCAGCAATCGTAGCCGCACCTGTAGCAACCGCAGTAAGTACCAGTCGTCGTCTCATAACTCGGTTTCAGAAACCATTGGTAAATATTTTCTGTCTATATCAGTTCAGATACCTAAACGAAAATCGATCAATGCGCATTCTGGGTGAGCGATTCTATGACTCTCTCGAGGCGACGAAACGACCTGAACCACGACGTTGAAACTGGTGGCTCGCGCATGCGAGAACATGAGCGACGAGCACGAGCACGACAGCGACGCCGATGGCGACGCAGACGGCCACCACGAGCCTGGGCGTGAGACCTTCTCGCACGATCCGATCAGCCACGCCGAAGTCCGTGCTGGGATGACGGTCGGTGAACTCGCCGACGAGTACGGGGCGGCCGGCGTCGGCGCGGCGAACCTCCACGAGGCCGTCGACATCACCGAAGCCATGTTCGACAACGACGTGACTGTCTTCTTCAGCCTCGCGGGTGCGATGGTACCGACTGGCATGCGCGCGATCGTCGCCGACCTCATCCGCGACGGCTACATCGACGTGCTGGTCACGACGGGGGCGAACCTCACCCACGACGCGATCGAGGCCATCGGCGGCAAACACCACCACGGCGAGGTGACCGCCGAGGACAAGACCGAACGTGAACACGACGAGCAACTGCGTGACGAGGGTGTCGACCGCATCTACAACGTCTATCTCCCACAGGAGTTTTTCGCGACGTTCGAATCGCATCTGCGCGATGAGGTCTTCCCGGTGCTCGAGGAGGAGGGTGTCGTCTCGATCCAGCGCCTTACCGAGGAACTCGGGCGGGCCAACGCCGAGGTGAACGACCGCGACGACGTCCACGAAGATCCCGGCATCGCCGCCGCAGCCTACGAAAACGACGTGCCGATCTACTGTCCCGCCGTTCAGGACTCCGTGCTGGGCCTGCAGGCGTGGATGTACTCCCAGACATCTGACTTCTCGCTGGATGCGCTGGCCGACATGACGCCGCTGACGGATATCGCCTACCACGCCGACGAGGCCGCCGCGTTCGTCGTCGGCGGTGGCGTCCCGAAGAACTTCACCCTCCAGACGATGCTCGTCTCGCCCGACGCCTACGACTACGCCGTCCAGCTGACGATGGACCCCCAACAGACCGGTGGGCTCTCCGGAGCGACTCTAGACGAGGCCCGCTCGTGGGGGAAACTCGAGAAAGACGCCGAAAACGTCTCGGTCTACGCCGACGCGACGATCACGCTCCCGCTGGTCGTCGCGGCAGCGCGTGAACGACTCGAGAACTGATCGAGCGCAGTCAGACGAGCGCTACTCGACCCCGTCGTCGTACGTCCGATACGTCGCCGAGCCGACGTCGATCCGCACCAGCGTGTTCTCGGCGTAGGCGTCGGGACCTGCACCGTACTTCTTGTTGATTCGGCGGCGAGCCGCAGCCGTTTCGTCCGCGGCTTCGATCACCGTCGCCGTACCGAGTAGCGATACCATCCAGCGTGCCTGTCCTGTCTCGTCTTTCTGGACCGAGAGGGCAACCCGCGGATTCTGCCTGATATTCGCCAGCTTTTGGCCCGTCGTCACGATCTCGACGACCTCGTCGGCGTACCGGTACCAGACCGGTGCGACGTGGGGTCGTCCCTCGATGCAGGTGCCCAGATGGGCCATCAGCGGCTCGTCCTCGAGCAATCGTTCTGCCTCCGGTGGAACGGTCGACACACGAGATGCGCCCACGGCGACGGTGAAAAACGTCGGCCTTTGGATGGACGCTGTGAGTGTTCTCACGGGCCGGACTCGGCGGTCCGTTGACTGTGGTATCTGTGGCACATCGTCTCGTGGTGGTTGTTTTCAGACGCCATCGTCTGGAGATGAGGTTTATCATGAACTTTTATAACCATGGGGGCGGTATGAGGGTGTACAGATGTCGGTCGTACACGTAGTAGCCTGAGTTCATTGCCGACCAGTACCGATTTCGACGACATTAACACCCGACCGACATGCACACAGAATACCTGACCCGATCCGAGCCCGAACCCGAACCGACGACTGACCGAGCGCGAGCGACACCCGCGAGCACAAACACGACTCCGCTCGAGGACCCGCGAACGGCAACCGACCGCGCCCCCCGGATGTTCTCCTATCAGAATCGGGCGCGACTCGAGAATCTGGTCGACGAGTGGAACGCGGCGTTTGCACCCGGAACCACGGACGAAGCGGCGTAAGGGAGACCTGTTCCGTCGAATCCAAACTGTCTTTGGAGCGACAGCGCTACGTTCGCATGGCCGATGACGATGCACCCGCTCCGAGCCGGACTCGGCATCCGGTCGTGACGAGCCCTATGAGTGCCGAGGCCTGCTTTTGAGAACAGTCATGGTCGCTTCGTTGTGGCCGCTTACTCGCTCGAGCGCTCAGTAACGATTAGGCCTGTGGCGTCCGGAACGTTCGAATCGTATCTCGCTTGCCGGACGTGGCGTCGACCTCGAGCAAGCCCAACTCGGTAAACACACGGTTCCAGTCGCGGTGGTACAGCGGGAAGTCGTCGTTGACGTAGCTCACGTCGGTATCTGCCGACTCTGAGTCGTCGCCTTCGCCTTCGTTTTCGTTTTCGATCGTAATGAGGAGATCAGCGGTAATTCGGGCTAGGTCCTCGAACACCCACTCGGCGTCGGGGTGAAGATGTTGAAGCGTCTCGACAGAGTAGACGACATCGAACTGGTCGTCGTCGAACTCACCGACGACGGTTTCGATCGAGTCGTGGTAGAACGTTCCGTCGGCGGCGAGTTCGGGGTAAGCCTCTGCCATGACGTCGAACGCGTCGTCGTTGACATCGATCCCCGACAGGGTTTCGAAGCCGTGGTCGTGTAGATGTGCGAGGTGACGGCCCGAGCTACAGCCGACCTCGAGAATAGATGCGTCTCGGTCGACGAATCGATCGAGAATATTGCAGATCGTCTCACTCGTCTCGTCAGGCCCGTAGTAGGCGTAATATTCCGGTGAGTATTCGCCGGACCGGTCTGCCCACTGGCGACGGACCTCTGTAGAATTCACATGTACTACTGCCGACGAACACGTAAAGTCTAGTCGACTCTCCGCAGCCGTTGAAGTCGACGATGCCGAGTACGAGGAGAAGTACGCCGATGGTAGCCTTCTCGGACGGTAATACCGTCCCGAACATGCGGTGAGCCGATAGCGCTCCGATCAATGTCAATCACGGCCAGAGACCGATCCGTTCTCGATTCGATTTTCGCGGCCACCGCTCTCGAAGCGATGTGCCACTCGAGGCTGTGATGAACGGTTTCGCTCGAGTGTCGAGGCCTCCTGTCTGCCTCTGTGTCACCGACGAAGCCTCCTGTCTGCCCTTGTGTCACCGAGATGGGTAGTGAGTGAGCCGAGGCCGCTAGGCCTCGGTATTCCCGCTGGGTTCTGCCGTCCGAGGCTCGGATCGAACGCCCGGGTAGGCGAGTACGGCTCCAGCCACGAACACGACCGTTGCGAGGTAGATCGGGCCGAGGTGCGTCATCCAGTTGTGAGCGAAGAGGTCGGCGTAGTGCATCGGGAGTGCGATGGCCAGTCCGACCACGGCGGCGACGATCGCTGTCGCCCACGCCCACAGAAGCCCGTTTCGCACGCCGTACCACGCCAACGCCGTGACGGCGATCCCGGTGGCGATGATAAACGCCGACGTGGCGACGTGGAGGTGATTGATGTAGTGCATGACGGCCGGATCGACCGCATTGAGCTCCGCCGGTGTGACGCCGTTCAGGGTCGCGACGCCCAGTTCGAAGCCGCTTCCGAAGAACGTTCTGGCGAGGAAGACGACGCCGTAGCCGACGAAGGCGACGCCCGCAAGCGCCATCAGGAGCGAGCCGGTCTGGACTCCCCGCCCGAGTTCGTGGTCTGCCTCGTGTCGGTTAGCCGTCGCTCGATTCATACCCATCGTTCTAGCCTGTCCCGGTTTCGACCGCGACTTCGGTCACGTGCTGGTCTTCGATTTCGTCGAGGGTGTACTCCGTTCCGTGCTGTTCTCTCACGTGGTCGCGTGTGATCTCTAACAGGCGTTCCTTGTCGGCTTCCTCGGTACGCATGAGAAAGACACAGCCCGACACTTCCGTGTCGCATGCTACCTGTAGCGCTGTCGTCTCGTCCGATTGCAGATCTGTCGTCATCGTCTGGTTCGCCTCCGGCAAGAGTGGATACGAGACCGGGGTTCGTGTAGTCATCTCGTGACGTTCGTGCAGTCGTTGCCCGTCGTGCACCCGTTGAAACGAGGGCACCTGTTGCAAGGTTCACCCGACGGTATGAAGCGAAACGATGCCCGAACTGGATGCACGCTCACTCCGCGGTCGCCTCGAGCGCGAGCGGTCGAGACTCGCGTCGGCAGGAGTCGTACATCGATTCTGCCCACTCGCGCGCCGCCGGCGTATCGGTGTCGATCAATACGCGAACAGTCCCACTCTCGGGATCGTGGCCGCTGATCCCGATTCGCCGATCGAAGATGGCGACCCCGTACGGTGGCAGGTCGTCGTGTAGCCGGACCGTGAGATTCCCGCTCTCACGGGGGCCGGAACAGTGCTCCGGATAGGTCGTGAGGATGTACCTGGCTACCGAAGGCGGGTCGATGATCTCCGTTTGCATCCCGTCGACGATCCGCCGGGCGAGTTCGTCCCGACACGGCTCGAGCAACGCGAGATCGAACCCGACGAATCGAAGCCGGTCCGTTGCCCGAAGCAGCGTCTCGAATCGGGTTACTGGTCGGTACGGATCGTCGGTTTCGGCGACCGTCACGACCGCGTCCGATGCCATCTCGATCGTGAATCCGCCCTCCTCGAACGGAAGCCATTGCCAGACGTCGCGGAGGTTCCGTTCGGTCTCGAGCCGGTCGATCAAGTCCCGCATTCCCGTCGCGACGAACGCACCCAGCTGTGTCGCCTCGTACTGCTGACCGTCTCTGCTGATCCAGTGTCGGTCTTCGAGTTCGCGCAGCATCCGTCCGATCGTGGACCGCGAAACGCCGGTCAGCTCCCGGAGGTCGGTCCGGCTCTGGGGGCGTCTGGCCAGCGCATCGAGCGCGTCCACGCGGTGTTCCGACCGCGCGAGGAACTCGACGTCGTCGAGCGGCGAGTTTGTGGCACTCGGTGTCATGGTTCGGATACGCGTGCCAGTGGTATAGCTATACCCCTGCGCTCCCTCGCCCCGTTCGAGGCTGAACTCCGGTCGATGTCGACGATCGAGTGTCGAACTGCGGGTGCGTCAGTCCATGCTGTCCGGGGACCCGGCCTGCGACGCGCGCTCTCGGATCCCCGTCACACGGAGGACTGTCGGCATCAGCAACCCCTGTATGAGCGCACCGGTGATCGCGACGCCGAAGACCACCGCCTGAATGAACTCGCGGTGTGGGAGCCCTGCGGGCAGTCCGAGCGCCAGCGCGATTGGAACGACGGTGTGGAGCCCACCCCAGACGAGCATGTGCTGATAACTCCGTGGCGTCTTCGGCGTGGCAATCACGTTCGTGATGCCGACCAAACTGTAGACGACTATCGCCCGCACGAGCAAGACGAGAACGGCGGCAACGAGGATGTATTTCAGCCGCCTGACTAGGCTGTCGATCGGGACCTGCGTGCCGATGAGTACGTAGACCAGTGTCGACAGGAGAAATGCACCACCCGCCCAGGTGTCGCGGACGAACTCGAGGGTGTCACGATCGATCTTGACCCTCTCGCTTGCGGTCGTCTCCATGAACAGACCCGCGCCCACCGTCGCGAGGATGCCGCTGACGCCGACCACACTCGTGGCGAGGACGTAGCTCCCGTATGCAACCAGCACGGTACTGAGGAGGATCGCCATCCGCTCGGGAACGCGACGGATGAACTGCGTGGCGGTGTATCCGAGGACACCTCCGATGAGGAAGCCGCCGACGCCGACGACAGCGAGATCGATCACGACCGTGCTGGCGATCTCGGACCCGCCCGTCGGTGTTGGGCGCTCGGCGATGAGCACGATCAGGACGTTCACGATAACGACCACAACCCCGTCATTGAACAGACTCTCGCTGTCGATGATGACCGACAGCCGCTCCGGTGCGTCGATCTCTTCGAACAGCGAGAGGACGGCGATCGGATCCGTCGGCACCACGATCCCGGCCAGCAACAGCGAAATCAGCACCGGGAGCCCGAACGCGGCGGCCGTCGCCGCACCGAGCAGTGCGACCGCCAGTGGGATCCCGACCACGACCAGGACGAGCGGCACGACGATGTTCTCGCGTAACTCCCTGCGATTCAACTCGATCGCCCCGTTGAACAGGATGATCGGGAGCACGAGGGACATGATCACGTCGTGGGACAGCCGAAGCCCGACGTCGATGGGCAGTATCGAAATCACCACGCCGACCAGAATCAGGAGGATCAAGTACGGAATCTCGAGCCACACGTCGACGACGACCCTGATCGCGAGCGCGAGAGCAAGCAGTGCAAGGACGCGGTACAAAAACTCGAGCGCCGCACTCATCACCGCACTACTCCACGCGAACGGGGTAATACCCGGTTGATACACAGCCGTGGTAGTCCGTCGTAACGGAGTATTTCGTCGCCGGCAGCAACGCGATCACGTGATCGATAGGCGATGGCTGCCGGTAAATTCGCGTCGCAGGTACCCCGAGACGTGTTCCGACGTGGATCCGAGGGTCTACATGGCTCGCTCCCGGAGATTACTGTCGAATGTCGGCCGAACCGTCGCACCGGAACCGCGATCATCGGGAACTTGTTCGATTCTACCTCATCGATCACCGGACGCCGCTGGGAAAAGCGATCGACATCGCGCTGTTGGTCTTGAACGTCGCGTTCGTCGCCATCTTCGTCGCGGAAACCTACGCACTCTCGGCCGACCTCCGGACGACGCTCTGGCACCTCGAGGTCGGGATCGCAGTCGTCTTTCTGGTGGAGTACGTTCTGCGACTGTACGGCGCTGTGAATCGCCTCGCGGAGTTCGCCAATCCCTACACCGCCGCCGACCTGCTCTCGTTTTTCCCGACGTTCCTCGTGCTGTTTTTACCGGGGGCGACGATCGCCAACGTTGGGTTCCTCCGTGCGGTCCGGGTCGTTCGTGCGCTCCGTTTCTATCGGTTCACGCAGGACGCGGAGTTCTTCTTCGGGACGATCTCTGACAACGCCTTGCGCGCGCTGAAATTGCTGTTGACGGTGCTGGTTTTGCTGTTCGTCTCCGCCGGTCTGTTCTACAGCGCCGAACGCGCGGTCAATCCGGACGTTACCACGTTCGGTGACGCCTTCTACTACGTTGTGGTTGCGCTGTCGACGGTCGGGTTCGGTGATATCGTTCCGGTCACGGCCGCGGGCCGGTGGATCACGGTGGCGGCGATTCTGGTTGGAATCATTGTCATCCCGTGGCAGGCGAGTAAGATCGTCCGCGAGTGGAGCCGCAGGGACAAAGTCAATGTCACGTGCCCGAACTGTGGGTTGTCGTCGCACGACCGAGACGCGTCACACTGTAAGGCCTGTGGCCACGTCATCTATCAGGAATCGCACTCGAGCGAGTGAGCCGTTGCGGACAGCGATGCATGCGGTGGGGGTCGCTTCGTGGTACGTCGACTGTCGATATCGTGTGGGGACACGTCTCGAGCCACCGGGTGAGAATCGGCAGTGGAGACACGACCATCCACCGATAAAGCGGTCGGACGCGATGACAATCCGTTCGATTGATCCGCTCATCGACCGGTACCGGCGCTCTCCGTACGATTTCACTGCTGAGATTACAGCCGTCGATGTCGCTGTAGACAGGTGTCGAAAACGAGGACGAAAAAATATGAGTTATAGGTCTAGAGTCGAGCGTATACAGTACCGACCCACACAACCCAATAATGTCTGGTAAATACGACCTAGTCATCGTCGGCGGCGGTATCAGTGGCGCGTCCCTTCTGTACACGACCGCAAAGTTCACTGATATCGACTCGATCGCACTGATCGAGAAGGAATCGGAGATCGCAGCGATCAACTCCCACCACACCAACAACTCCCAGACCCTCCACTTCGGAGATATCGAGACCAACTACACGCTCGAGAAGGCCGAAGAGGTCAAAGAGGCCGCAGAACTCCTCGCGGGGTATCTCGAGAACCACGACCCCGACCGGGAGATGCACTCCAAGCGCAGCAAGATGGTCCTCGGGGTTGGCGACGAGGAGGTCGCAGAACTCGAGGAGCGCTACGAGGACGAGGGCTTCGGCGACCTCTTCCCGAAACTCCGGCCGATCGGCCGCGAGGAGATCGCCGAACTCGAGCCGAAGGTCGTCGAGGGCCGCGACCCCAACAAGGAGATGCTCGCCCTGCAGACGCCCGACGGCTACGTCGTCGACTACGGCGAGACGTCGAAGTCGTTCGTCGACGAAGCCCGCGAAGAGGCAAACGTCGACGTCTACACCGGCACGGAAGTCACGGACATCACGCCGACGCTCGACGGCTACACGCTCGAGACCGACCGCGGTCGCTTCGACTGTGACGCCACCGTCGTCGCTGCCGGCTCGCACAGCTTGCAGATGGCGAAGGAACTCGGCTACGGACAGGACAAGGTCCTGCTCCCCATCGCCGGGAGCTTCTTCCTCGCGGACACCGACGACGGCCTCCTGAACGGGAAGGTCTACACGCTCCAGATGAAGAAACTGCCCTTCGCGGCCGTCCACGGCGACGCGGACGTCCACGACGGCAGTATCACCCGCTTCGGGCCGACCGCAAAGCTCGTCCCGACGCTCGAGCGCGGCCGCATCTCGACCGTGAAAGACTTCCTCGACGTGTTCGGCCTGAATGCCTCGGCGTTCCTGAGTTACGCCAACATCCTCTCGGACCGTATCCTACTGCCGTACGTGCTCCGGAACCTCGTCTACGACGTGCCAAACGTCGGTCGAAAACAGTTCCTGCCCCACGTCCAGAAGGTCGTTCCGACCGTCGAACTCGAGGACATCGAGCGCGCGAAAGGCTATGGTGGCGTCCGGCCACAGATCGTCGACACGAAGAACAAGTCTCTCGACATGGGCGAGGCCAAAATCGTCGGCGACGACATCATCTTCAACATCACGCCGTCACCGGGTGCCTCGACGTGTCTCAAAAACGCCATGCGAGATACCCACACGCTGCTCGACTTCCTCGGCGACGACTACGAGTTCGACGAGGAAGCGTTCCGCGAGGAAACGATCGGCCACTTCCCGCGTGCTGACGACTCCGACGACCCGAAAGTGGTCGCACCGAGCGCTGACGACGACTGATCGGTCACGTTGGGGTCGTCCCGTCGGCTCTCATCTCATTTTTATCCGGTGCTGTGTCGTAGTTATGATCAGCCGTCGGAGTCGAAGCCGTCGTCGGATAGCTGTAGTCCCGAAAGCATCGCTCCGATCCCCGACCGTTCCTCGAGTGTGCGACGTGCCTGCTCGATGTGCGTTTGCACGTCTCCCGAGTGGGCAGTCTGCAACCGTTCGAGTTCCTCCGCGAGCGCCTGTCGCTCCGCGTCCAGTTCAGCGGTGGCCAATACGAGTGCCAGCGTTTCGATCCCGTCGACGGCGGCACGTCGGACCCGGCCATCGTCGTCAGTCAGTGCCTCGAGCAGGAACTCGAGCAGCGCGGTCCGCTGCTCGGAGAGATCATCGAGTGTGTATCCCTCGACGCTCTCGGTCGCACTGGCACCGAGACGGAGCTCGAATCGTGGATACGCATCTCGCAGGAAGCGAACGACCGATTGGCGAACGTAACCGTCGTCGCTTTTATAGATCGGGCGACAGGCGTCGAATAGGTCGTCGTAGACTGGTACGCGGTCGGTTGCGTCGATCGCTTCGATCCGGTCAATCGCCTCGTTGACGCGGTCGCTTTCGCCCGATTCGAGTGCGTTCGCATACCAGGTCGGCGACTCGTTCATGGACCGACGCTCGTGGTCGCGACGGATAGTTCTAGTCTTCGGTCGCGAAGGTTCTCATACGGACTCCTGTCAGCCATTTCCGGCGCACCCGCGAGCCTGTCATGCGGATGCGCCGGTAAATCGTTACAGCAGACCGTATCAGACAGTGCTGTCACTGGTTCCTCGGACACACCACATCCCGGATCGCGGGCCTGCTAACATCCATTGACATAGGAGCACGTATTCACGTATCATCGTTGTCGCTCGAGTCAGCCATGCGCTCGCTGTAATCCCAGCTGTAGATTTCGTGGGGCTCGATCCGAATTCGCACTTCCTCGCGGTCGTCGTCGAGCAACCACGCGGCGAGCTCGGAGTCGGTCCCGCCGAGATAGCGCTCGAGGAGCGCCCGCAGGACCGTCTTGTCGGTATCGGGCGCGAGAGTTGCGGTTCCGTTCCCCCTAACGCCGCGGTAGGGGACATCGTTGGTCGAAACCTCGAAGGCGACTGCCGGATCGTCCCGGAGGAAGCGAACGAGCGCTGCGTTGGCACCGGTCGCACACTCGAGGGTGCCCTCGCGGTAACGATACCACAGCGTGACGAGCCACAGCGAGCCGTCGGGTCGCTGGGTCGCGAGCCGGATCGGGATCGTCGTCTCCTGGAAGAAGGTCTCGACCTCGGGTTCAGACCAGGCTCCGCGGAAGTCAGACACGGGCATACTCGAAACGACACGTCACAGTTGCAAAAAGCTCGACCACGAAGGGGTGATGAGCGCGCTACTCGGCTTTGGGGAGCGTGACCACGAAGACGGCTCCCTCGGGATCGTTGTCTTCGACCCAGATGTCGCCGCCATAGGCGTCGACCAGGGTTTGGGCCAAGTACAGGCCGAGTCCAGTTCCGGCACTGTCGAGTCCGCGTTCGCCCTTGCCGAAGATTTCGTCTTTCCGATCGTCGGGGATGCCGGGACCGTTGTCCGCGACGCGGACGATGATGTCGCTCCCGTCGTCGTGCATCGAGACGGTTACCTCGGGAACCGCCTTGTCGCTGTGTTGGACGGCGTTTTTCACCAGGTTTCGGAAGACAGACTCGAGCATCCCGTTTGCCAGCACGGCCGTCTCGGGCGCCCTCCCCTCGATGGAGACTGCCGCGTTAGTGTACTGTGACCGGACGTCCTCAACGACGTCCGTGATGACGGGTGACAGGAACAGCTGCTGTCGATCGTCCGGGTTCGTGAGCATCACGTCGGCCATCTCCCGTGCCGTCTTCGTCAACTCGACCGCCTGTGACGCGCTGTCCTGCAGCGTCTCGAGGTACTCCTCGCTGTCGCTGTCCGCCTCGACGTGGTCGGCGAGCAGGTCCCCATAGGCGAGTACGATTTGAAGGTCGTTGCGAATATCGTGGCGCAGCACTTGGTTCAGCGTCTCGAGATCGTTACGCTGTCTCTCGAGTCGCTGTTCGTACGCCTTGCGTTCGCGCATGTGCCCATCGAGCGTGCGACTCAACTGATTGAACCCGTGTTCGATGCGTTGCCACTCGTCGGCACCCTCGAGTGAGATCCGCGTCTGATAGTCCTTGTTTTCGAGCGCTTCGAAGCCGGCCAGCAACCCATCGAGTTGGGCGAGGTTCCGCCGGTAGACCCACCACCCGAACAGGGAGAGCGTCCCGAGGACGAACACGAGCGCACTGCCCTGAAGCATGGAGAGCTCTCGGCTCCGCTCCTGTATCGGAACCCGACTCTCACTGACAGAGACCGTCCAGTTGGTCTCCGAGAGTGTCGTCTGCCGCTCCATCAGATCGGCGTTCGGCGACGGGGCGGCCGTATAGATGCGCTCGCCGGACTGTGACCCGATCGTTAGTCCCTGCTCGTCCTCGAGCGTCGATACAAACTGTGTGAAGAAGTCGCCGTCGTCGAGGTGAAACGCCGCGTTGAGCGTCCCAACGCGCGTGCCGTTCTCGGACAGCGGTGTACTGATAGTCAGGATGTAATTGCCCGATTTGGCTTCGATCGGCTCGCTCACGTAGGTCTCGCCTGCCATCGCGCGCTGGAAGTAGACGCGATCACCGAAATCGTCACCGACGGTGGCTTCCGGCCGGCCGGAGTCGGCGACGATAGCCGTCATCGTCCCGTTGGCAGCGATGACCGACGCGCCGGCAAACGACGATCGATCGACGAACGTTTCGAGGGTGCGTTGCTGGGATTGGCTCCCGTGGCGTGTCAGTTCTGAGTTCGTCGCTCCGATCTCGGTGGTACGCTGAAGCGCGTCGAGTTGCTCGTCGAGTTCCGACTGGACGTGTATCGTCGCTTGCTCGAGTTCCGCTTGCTCGTGCGTGTAGAGGGCGTTCTTGTGGTGTTGAAACCCGACGATGACGGAGGCAGAGAGAACTACTGCGATAAGCGCGAGTAAAAGAACAAACAGGCGCTTCGTCTTCATCGACTGCGTATCGGATTTCAAACTACGTAACAAGGCTGATTCTCCGCCTCACCGTGAGCGGGGTGGAAGCAGACACTCGCTGCCATGGCCCACCAACTACGACGTATCTTCCCCGTTGAAACCTGGTAGATGACTGCCTGAGACGGACTACTGTCAGTCAGTTCCGGTGCAACCACAACCCGCACTGCGGTTGCACCGGTACATCGGTACAGCAGACCGTATGAGACGCACCGCGATCCTCGCCCCATCTCACCGAGCACCTGCAGTTGCTCGATGGCCCGTGATTCACATCGGCCTGAAAGTTGTCTATACGTACCTATTTGACCGCACCCACCCAAGAGCCGGTAGGGCCATCCGGCTCACTCATCATGAACGTCGACGAATTCGTTACCACGAACGAACCGAAAGCTGGCGGCGAGACGTTTCAACTCGAGAACTCGACGCTGCTCGATATCGACCTCGACGGAACCGTCATGGCGAAGGCCGGCTCGATGATCGCCTACGACGGGGACATCTCGTTCACTGGGAAATCGTCCGCCGAAGGCGGCATTACTGGATTCCTCAAGGAGAAAGCGACGGGAGAGGGAACGCCAGTGATGGAGGCAACCGGCACCGGACACCTCTATCTGGCAGATCAGGAAAAGAAGATTCAACTCCTCGAGCTCGACGCCGGTCAGTCGATTTCGGTCAACGGCAACGACGTTCTCGCGTTCGAGTCGAGCGTGAACTACGAAATCCGGACGATCAAGAGCATCGCGGGCTTTTCGGCCGGCGGCATGACCAACGTCTTCCTCGAGGGCCCCGGCAGCGTTGCGATCACGACCCATGGCGAGCCGCTGGTCTTGCGCCCGCCGGTTCGCACTGACCCCAGTGCGACCGTCGCCTGGAGCGAGACGACGCCTGGCAGCCACGTCGACAGCGCCCTCTCGAACATGATCGGTCAGTCCTCCGACGAGACCTACCAGCTCGAGTTTACGGGCTCAGAGGGGTTCGTCGTCGTCCAGCCGTTCGAGGAACACGGTCCACAGCAGTAGCAGGCACTACTGCCACTGCCGCGGACTTATAAGACCACGACCAATACGCGATTCAAGACGATTCTATGAGACGACAAGCGCTCGGCGCGATTTCGGTTGCGCTTGCACTGACGCTCCCCTGGGTTGCCGTCTGGAGTGCGACCGATCTCGTACCCCAGTTCGCGCCGGCCGCGTTTCGAACGCTGTCGACGCTTGGCACCGTGATCGTTATCGGGCTCGCCGTCCTCGGATCGTCGTTTCTGCTCGCGTGGGCGGCCGAGACCGCCGAGCAAGACGCCCCGCGAGCGTTCGCGATCGCGGTACTGGCCGTGCTCGCGGTCGCCCCCGAGTACGCCGTCGACGCCCTCTATGCGTGGAATGCGGGCCAGTTTGCCGGCACCGAACGCGGGATCGAGGCTGGCAACTTTGCGGTCGCCAACATGACCGGCGCGAACCGCATCCTCATCGGCATCGGCTGGGCCGGTATCGCCCTCTGAACGTCGAACTCCTCGTGGCGGTGTTCGTCCCGTTTCTCGCCGGCGGGATCAGCCGCAACGTGATCAAAGAGGAGTTGCCGCCCGATCGCGAGAGTCGGTTCTGGGCGTTCGCCATCGGTGCAGCGGGCTACGCCGCGTTGCTGCTGTTCGTCTAGTGAGCTTCCGGTTCGACTGTGCTCGTCCTCGACGGATGTGAGTGATCGGTGCTGCTCGAGCGGGAGCGTTTTGTCGGTCCGCCGCAATCACCTGCTATGAGACTCCGGCCGCGCCGCCCTCAGCAGTTCCGGCTCGCGGACTCGGCCCAGCAGATCGTCGGCGGGTTCCTGCTCGCAGGTCCGTTCGTGGTCACTGAGGAGGTCTGGAACCTCGCGGAGAACATGTCCCTCTCCAAGGCACTGATCATCGTCGCTATCGTGTTTGCCATCGGGTACGCGGCGCTGTACAAGGCGGATACGACCCGCGACGCCGACGACGAACAGGAGGTCGCCGGAATTCCGATCCGCTTTATCTCACTGATGGTCGTCACGTTCGGCTCCGTGACCGTCCTCGCATTGCTCTTCGGGGCTCCGGAGACCTTCCTCAAGACCGAGACGACCGGCCACCGTGCGGTGATTACGTTCAAAGCCGTCACCGTCGGCGCGGTCTTCAGTGTCGTCGGCGCGGCGACGGCCGACAGCATCTTCGCGAAGTAGCGCCGTTCACCGGTCCACGACCGGACTCCTGTCCGTCGCGGACGCAACGGCATCGACGTCTCGGATGAGGTAAACGCGGCTGCTGGTGTTCGCACACCGAAGAGTCCCGAAGCTTGACGGAACTCACCAACGAAGCACAGCGATATGGCCGATCCTGTCGCTGCCCCGCTGCAACTGCTGGTGTTTCGGGTGGCGATCGCGTTCGGGATCGGCGCGCTCATCGGACTCGAGCGAGAACAAAGCGAGTCGGGCGGGACGTTCGCCGGCAGCCGCACGTTTCCGCTGTTTGCACTCTATGGGGCGCTCGTTCAGGCGTTCTTTCCGACGCTGCTCCCGGTCGCGGTCGGGACGCTCGTGATTCCGCTGACGGTGGCGTATCTCGGGAAGATCTGGGTCGAAGGCGATATCGGGCTGACGACGGTGATGGCTGCGCTGCTTACCGTCGTTCTGGGAGCGATGACGGCCCATTCGGAACGAGGGGCGATTCTGGCTGTCGTCGTCGGCGGTGTGGTCACAGTCCTGCTCTCTGCGAAAGGAGCCATTCACGACTTCGTCGACCAGATCGACGAGGCCGAACGCCGCGCGTCGATCAAGTTCATCCTCGTCGTGCTGGTCGTCTTTCCGCTCCTCCCCGACCGAGAACTCGAGGTCGCGCTCGGACTCAATCCACGGTTCATCTGGCTGATGGTCGTGTTCGTCACCGGGCTGAGCTTCGTCGCCTACGTCCTGAGCCGGACGATCGGGACGGAACGGGGGATCGCACTGACGGGGATTCTGGGCGGATTCGTCTCCTCGACTGCGACGACGGTGTCGATGGCCGAACGGGCGAGCGCGGAAGGCTCTCTCTCTCAGATCTGTGCGTTCTCGACGATCGTCGCGTCGATCGTCATGTTTCCACGGGAACTCATCGAAGTCGCCGTCGTCAACCGGGAACTGCTGCCATACGTCGCCGGCCCGCTGGCCGTGATGACGGCCCTCGGCGCGAGTATCGCCGCCGTTGTCTACTGGCAGGCGACCACGGCACCGGACGAGCAGACTGAGACCGAGTTCACGAACCCATTTCAGTTACGCCCGGCGCTGTTTTTCGGTGCTGTCTTCGCTGTCGTCTTGGTCGTCTCTGAATCCGCCCACTCCCTGCTCGGTGAATCGGGGGTCTACGCGACCGCGTTCGTTTCCGGCCTCGCCGACGTCGACGCGATCACGCTTACGCTGAGTAGGCTCGCAGCCGACGGGACGGTCTCGAACCACGTCGCGGCGACGGGGATCGTTATCGGCGCGATCGCGAATACCATCGTGAAAGCCGGTCTCGCGTGGGTGATCGGGACCAACGACCTCGGCCGTGTCGTAACTGCTGGCCTCGGCGCCGTGTCGGCGGCCGGACTCCTCGTCGTCCTGCTCGCATAAGCGACCGCCCGTCCGGCTACGACTCCGACGTGGCGCGACCGGTTATCGTGTCGATCTCGAGTTCGAAAATGCGGATCTCGATCTCGTCGATGTTCTCGTCGAAGACGCGAATGGGTGCGAACTGTCGGTTGATTTCGGCCGTGTCGAATCGGTCGTACTCCGATTCCGGAATCTCGGACAGGTGGCCGGTGACCATGACGCTCCAGGAGTCGATCTCACGCGGATCGTCAGTGGTTTCCGTTCCGTAGCACACGTAACACGCCGTCTCAGTCGTGTCGATGAATTCCTGTTTCCGACTTCCGTCGGTGACGCCGAGCCGGACGTAGAGCCCGTCACCGTCGTAGTAGTGTGCCAGCGGAATGGCGTAACTCTCGTCGTCCTTCGAGAGCGAGAGGACGCCGGTATCGGCCGTCCGAAGCCGCTCTTCGACCGCCTCCTCGTCCAGACCGAACGTGTACGCGTAGTCGATGTGTTTCATCAGCGGGAGAAGTCAGTAGTAACACGTACGCGGCCGCGAACTATAGGTGTTCGCTCCGTCGTGTCGGTTCCTCGAGCGACCGTGTCGCTCTCGTGGGATCGGTGCCCCTCTCGATCGCTAGAGGTACGAGTCGTCGTACGATTCTTTGGACCGCTCCGCGTGGGAGTTCCCACAGTCGCTACACTCGAGCCGATCCATGTTGTCCATCGAGACCTCGAGCGAGCCGCAGTTCGCACAGTAGAAGCCGTACTGGTTGGTGTGGTCGTCGTCCTCGTAAGTCGCAAAAAACGGCGCCGCAGTGCCGGATTCTCGCTCGTCGCGGGCGATGTACACCGTCGTTTCGTCGGCGGTCGTCGTCAGCTGGCCGTCGGTCCACTCCGTTTCGGGGAACTCGTCGTCCGCTGCGTCTTCTGCCGTCGAATCGGAGAGGTCGGCGTCGACGCCCGGATCCGTGTAGACGTACGTGACGACCGACTCGTCGGCGATTTCGACCCGCCGATCGCCGTCGTGTTCGAGGCCGAACCGTTCGACGAAGTCGTGGCCCTCCGTGTTGGACTCGAGAACGGTGACACGGACGTGGTCGGCACCGCGGTCGCGGAGCGTCTCGGTCGCGGTCTCGTACAGTTCCGTTCCGATCCCCTGTCCGCGGTGTTCGGGGTCGACGAACAGCCAGCTGATCTCGCCCCATCCGTCCTCGAGTCGCCCTTCGACGAACCCAGCGATGGTCGATCCCTCGATTTCCGCGCCGGTTTCGGCGACCTGCAGCAGGGTCTCCTCGTCCTCGCGCTTGTCGGTGACGGTCTCGTCGGCGAACTGGTCGTCGACCAGCCCGTCGATCTGTGCCGGACTGAGCCTGAACGACGTCGTCATTGAACTGTCGACGACCTCGCGAATCCGTTCAGCCTCCGCGGACTCCGGTTCCCGAAGTTCCATACTGGATCCTCGGGATCGATCCCGATAAGCGGGCTGCCGGCGCGAACAAGCGACGGTCCGGACTCGATCGGCTCGAGCGGTCCGCGTAGCCGGCGCCGGTTCGTCGTGTCCGGCTACTCGTCGATTCCCTCGCGCTCTCGCAGGGAACGTCGTCGGATCTTGCCCGTCGTCGTGGTCGGCAGCGTTTCGACGAACGTGATGTACTGAGGATACTCGTATTCAGCCAGCCGATCACGAACGAGCGTCCGGATCTCCTCGCGCAGTTCGTCGGGATCGTACTCGTCGTGTGCGGGCTTGACGAACGCTTTGATCGCCTCACCACGCGTGTCGTCGGGAATACCGACGACGCCGGCCTGCTCGATGGCGTCGTGAGTGAGGATCGCGTCCTCGACTTCCATCGGGCCGACGCGGTAGCCACTGGTGAGGATCACGTCATCGGCCCGCGAGACGAACCAGAGGTAGCCATCCTCGTCGCGCTCGACGAGGTCATCGGTCAGGAACCACCCCTCCTCGGTCTGTTTGTTCGCCGTCTTCTCGGGCAGCCCGTGATATTCATCGAAGAAGACACGCCGATCGCCCGGTTTGATCGCGAGTTCGCCAGTCTCGCCACGCTCTTTGCGCTCATGGGTGTCTGGATCGAGCACCGCGACCTCGTAGCCGGGGAAGGGCTTGCCCATGCTGCCCGGTCGCGTGTCGAACCAGGTCTCCGAGTTGCCAACGACGAGGTTGAGTTCCGTCTGGCCGTAGAACTCGTTGATCGCGACACCGTCGAACGTCGCGTCGACCCAGTGGACGACCTCCGACGTGAGCGGTTCGCCGGCCGAGGCGAACGTCTCGATCGAGAGGTCGAATTGATCTTCGGGATCGTCGACGCCCATCAGCATCCGCAGCGCGGTCGGCGGCATGAAGGCCTTCGTCACGTCGTGGCGCTCGAGCAGGTCGTAGACCTCGTGGGGATCGAACCCATCGCGGGGCCAGCCGACGATCGTACAGCCGTGGTGCCACGCCGCAAAGAGGGTGCCACCGAGGGCTGCGCCCCAGGCCCAGTCAGCCGGGGTCCACAGCGTGGCCTCGCCCTCCGCGAGTCCCTGGTCGAAATAGTTGTACGCCGCGGCGGCCCGCCCGAGCCAGAGCGCATGGCTGTGGCGGACGCCCTTCGGCGGCCCGGTCGAGCCGCTGGTGTACATGATCGCCGTCGGCGTCTCGGGTGTCGCGTCGTAGATGTCGATCCCCGGCTCGTAGGCGGCGACGAGCTCGTCGAAGGCGTGTGCCCCCTCCTGTACCGACTCGGCGTCGCCGAGTTCGATGACGTGCTCGAGTGCTGGACATTCGTCGCGGATCTCGTCGATCGTCTCCCGGACGCTCGGGTCGACGACGACGGCTGTGGCCTCGCTGTCGGCGAGTCGGTACTGAAGCGCATCGCGCCCGAACAGCACCGTCAGCGGCACCGACACTGCACCGAGTTTCCAGTTCGCGAGGTGCGTCAGCGGGTTCTGCGGTTTCTGTGGGACCACGACGCCCACGCGGTCGCCAGCCGTAACGCCGAGGTCAGCCAGCGCGGCGGCGAGGCGATCCGATTGCTCGTCGAGGTCGTCGAAGGAGTAGGTCTCGAGGCCGTCATCGGGGTGGTCGTACCGCAGCGCCGTCCGACTCGTGTCCTCGTGTTTCCGGAGGAAGTCGACCGCGGGATTGTACTCGTCGGGAAGGTCCCACGAAAACTCCTCGCGGGCCGTCTCGTACTCGTCGAACGTCGGCAGTACCGTCCAGGTCATGCGGTGGCGTACCGGTGCCAGCACATAGCCTTTTTCGACATGCGCGAACCTCGAGGTGGATCGGGGACCGCGGACATGCGCAAGCGAACGCGGTGTCTCGATTCAGTCTTCGTCTTCGTCCGCTTCCTCCTCTTCATCCTCCTCGTCTTCGTCCGTCTCTTCTTCCTCGTCCGCTTCGTCGTCGGTCTCCTCCGATTCTTCGTCCGCTTCACCTTCGACTTCGACCGTCGCTTCGACTTCGATTGTCAACCCGCTGGCCTCGAGTTCGGCCTCGAACTCGCGTTCGTCTCCGACCTCGATCTCGAGTTCGTTGGAATCCACTTCGACTTCGACCTCGACGTCGATGGTGACTTCAGCGTCGTCCATACCGTCCCTTCGCTCGGCTACGGGAAAGGAGTACCGCGCAGCTTCGAAAGTCGAACCAGTCTGCTTGCACAACTCCTGTCGATCAGCGACCGGAGGCGGAACGTATTTTTAGGCTGGCCAAAAACAAGCAGGTATGACTGATTCCGTCCGGGTAACGCTCGAGGGAAGCGACGAATCGACGTCAGTTCGGGTCTACGGCGACGAGGGCGACGTCTCTACCGACGACGCGACGTTTCGATTCAGTATCGACGGTGGCGGCGACGGGACGGCAGACGACGGTGCCAGCGACCCATCTGTGGACGAGCGAACCGAGTGCGACAACCCCCGTTACGTCGCCCCGCTCGCGGACGTTCCCTCGGACGGGACGCTCAGGTGTGAGGCCAGATCAGGCAATCGGGGGACGGAGCTGATCCTCCGACGCGTGGGTGACGATGTGTCCGCATGGCGAAACTCGTGTCCACACAAACCCGAGGTTCGACTCGATCCGGGTTCCGGCACGATCGTCCACGACGAGCAGCTGGTGTGTCACAAACACGGCGCGCGGTTCGAGTGCGGTGATGGCATCTGTACGGCAGGCCCGTGTCGCGGTGACGCGCTCGATGCCATCGCCGTCGCCGTTCGGGACGGGAGCGTCTACCTGACGGACGAGCGGTTCGAGTCATGCCACCGATTCGACGAGCCATCCGCGTGATGCCGTCGGAGCGGTTCCGCACTCGGACGTGCGTGACTGCCCACATCGGGCCTACGACTCGAGCCAGCCGGGAACCGCGTTGACCGATTCGAGCACTGCTGTTGCCCCTTCGCGCTCGTATTTTCGTCGTCCCTCTTCGCCGGTCAGCCCACCGGTTAGGACGCCGATCCCGTGATACTCGCGGTCGGAATCGGTCTCGCTCGCGTTGACCGCCGTCCGAACGTCGTCTAACGTGTCACCGACGAACGCGACGCTGGCCGCGTCGAACCGCTCCGCGAGGGTCGTCAACGCTTTCGGGTGTGGTTTCCCCCCCTCCCAGTCGTCCATCGTGAAGCGACGGTCGACCGGGATCGCATCGTCGAGTCCGACTCGCTCTAAGGCGATTTCGGCTTCGGCTTCCGGTCGCCCAGTGAGGACGCCCACGTCGTACTCCGCGAGCAATCGGTCGCGCGCCTCGCTCTCGAGCACCACCGGTTCGTCGTGGATGAACCCCGGTGTCTCCCGGTCGAGATCCGGCTCGCCACCCTCGAGGCCGCGATAGAGTTCGTCGCCGAGATACAACTGCTGGAAGACGTCGCGGAGCCGCTCGCGGTCCCAGCGGTCGGTCACGCGCTGGGTCGCCTGGGCACCGATCGCCTCGCGGACGACGGCTTCGGCCGCCTCGAGGCCGCCGCCCGTAGCGGCGATCTCGTCGGTGAACGTCTCGAGTGACTCGCTATACCCTTCCTCGGCTGCCAGAACGTAGAGTGCAGCGGCATAGGTCAGCTCCCAGTCGTTGTTGAACCCGCCTGCGTCCTTGAACGCCTGAATGTCGTCTTTGCGTATCGTCCGGTCGTAGACCGCCTCGACGGACTCGACGACCGCGCGCCGGTAGGAGTCGGCGACGTCGACGAGCACGCCATCGATATCGAGAACGACGGCATCTGCGTGCATACCCGTTCGGACGGGCCGCCGAGGATAAAAACCACCCTTTCGAACTCCGTGGCCGGTCACGGTGTCCCGATCAGACCGCCACTGGCACCGTGCCGACGACCGAAAATGCCAGGATTCCCAGCCCGATCGCATAGAGCACGTCCGCCCACAGCCACGAGAGTAGGTTTGCGACGTAGATCACGATGACGACCGGAATCCCGAGCAACACCGTCGGCGACTGGCGCCACTCGAGTCGCGAGCGACGCCAGAGCGTGTTCGCGTCGCCCGTGCTCGGAAACGCGTGCATGCCGATCGAGAACCCAAACCAGCCGAGCACGGCTGCGATGGCGACCGTTTCGCTCGCGGCGGCCCACGGATCGCCGGTCGTCGAGACGAGCGCCGCGAGGCCAAGAAAGGCGGCGAACGCGACGACGGTGTTGACCAGAAACGGCGCGACGCTGACGACGAACGCCTCACGATATCGGTCGGGCTGGCTGTGGCGGACGTACCCTGCCGGATCGCCGAACCGGAAATAGACGACTTCGACGACGGGGACGCCGACGAGGTCGCAGGCCTGCTTGTGGGCGAACTCGTGGACGACGACGCCCGGGATCGTAAACAGTCGGACCAGAAGCCAGAGAAGCGTACTGATACCGACGACAAGCGCTGTCAGCGCGACGATCGCACCGACAGCTGCAACGGCATACGCGACGGTCTCGGCGTTCACGACTCCGTGAACGTGTCGCGACCGGATAATTCATTCGCGCCAGTCAGTTCCGGTCGCTCCTGGCGCTCGAGCAACGTACAGCGTCCCGGATTCGATCGTCTTCCGTTCGACTGGAACCGCGGGCTGATCGCCGCCCAGGGTCGTAAACAGGAAGTCGGCGTCGGCGTCTCGGGCGGCCTCGAGCGTCGGTCGGTGGAGTTCCGGCGGCAGGTTTCGGGCGTAGACCGCGTCCGCGTCCGCGTAGACCGACGGGTCGGGATCGACGATATCGTCGCGGACGAACGCCACGTCCGCCGGCACGTCACGGTCGTAGATGTCGGTCGCAGTGACCGATACCCCTCGCTCGGCGAGCGCTCGAGCGAGGTCGGGCCGGCGACCGATCCCGACCTCGACAACCCGTTGATAGGCAGTCAGGTAATCGATTATTGCGTCGGGATTCCGGCGAGAGTCGGCCATGGCGGGACGTTTATGCCACCTGCGGTCATAGCCCTTGCTATGATCGTCGATATCGTACCGGTCGGGAACGTCTCCGCTGAGGTCAAGCGGGCGGCCTCCGCGGCGTTGCGATCGGTCTACGACTGCGACGTGTCGATCAACGATTCGCAGTCGGTTCCCAACGGTGCGTACGACTCCGACCGGAACCAGTACTCCGCCGAGACGTTCATCCAACTGGCCGAGCGAGTCGGCCGCGGCACGAAAAATATCGCCATCACTCCTCACGACCTCTTCTATCGGCGTCGAAACTACGTCTTCGGACTCGCCTATCTCGACGGCAGCGGCAGCGTCGTCTCCACCTACCGGCTCCAGACCTCGAGCGACGGCGGTTTCTCGAATCAAAGCGCCGCCGACATCTTCGAGGACCGTGTCCGCAAAGAAATCGTCCACGAGATCGGCCACACCTACGGCCTCGAGCACTGCGATAACAACCGCTGTGTGATGAATTTCTCGCCGACGGTCCGCGAGGTCGACATCAAAGAAGAGAACCTCTGTGGGAGCTGTCAGCGCCTGATCAGCTGATACGGTTTGCTGTAACTGTTTACGGAGGGACCGCAGGACGGCTCGCGGTCACTCCGGAAATGACTTACAGCAGACCGTATGAGTCCGTTCGGTCACTGTTCTCCGATACGATATCACCACGGCAGCGATCGTCATCTCGAGTTACCGGCCACCACTCACCGCTCCAGCAGTCTCGAGACCGCTTTCCGCCCCCGAGATCGCACCCGCGAGAGCCGGCCCAGCGAGACCGATCCGACGACCGGCAGTGTCACTCGAGCGTCGGCTGCCGTCTCGAGCGTCGATCGCTCGTACTCGCTGACGAACTCCCACAGGCAGCGACTCGCGTCCGGCCCATCGGGTGCGGTGAACCGCCCGTCGGGACTACCGCCGGCCCACGCGTGGCCCATACCGTCGACGAGCCACTCCTCGACGACGAGGGCCCCAGTCCCGTCGCGATACTGGCGTCTAGCATACTCGTACGGGCCGCTTGTGCCGGTCTCCACCCGGTCGGGCTCGACCTCGAGTGTTTCTTCGTCGCCGTCGACCCCGAGATGGCTCGCACGGAGCGTCCCCTCGGTGAGTTGCCGGGCGTTTGCAACGTCGACCACGTCGTCGTCGGTTCCGTGGAAGACGATCGTCGGAATCGCACGCGCACGGTCGCCCATCGTCTCGTACGCTTCGAGACCCGCCTCGCGCCCGTCCTGTCTGCCGCCACGGTACATCTGTGACAGTGCCGAAAGCGCGCTTCCGACGGCGTCGTACGCAGGCCCGCTGTGAACGCCCGCTGCAGCGAACAGGTCGGTGTATTCGACGATCGCTCGAGCCGCCATCGAGCCGCCAGCCGAGAGGCCGGCGACGTAGATTCGATCCTCGTCGACGGCGAACTCGTCGCTCACGGTGTGCGTGAGGTCGGCGAGCCACGCGAGTTCGCCGTTCCCGCGTGTGGCGTCCGTGTCGTCGTACCAGTTCCAGCACCGGAGCGGATTTCCAACGCGCGACTGTTTCGGGTAGGCGACCAGAAACGTCTCGGCCGCCGCAACGTCGTTCATCCCGGTTTCGGCCGCAAACGCCGTCGGCGTCTGCCGGCAGCCATGAAGGAACACGAGCAACGGGACTGGCTCGTCGGCGTCGTAGCCAGGTGGCACGTACAGTCGGTATGATCGCCCGTCGTGTTCCCTGCGCAGGAACGCACCGCCGGTAGAACCTGGCTCCGAACCCACACTTTCATCGCTAGACCGGATGACGCGCTCGGCTCCGAGCGAGGACGACTGTAACACCTCCTTCGCACGGAGCAGCGCTCGGCGACCGACGGCGTCGTCAGTCGCGTCCGTGTCGTCACTGGCGGGCATACTGTCACAATGACTATCCGTTCGAGTATAAGGGCTGTGCTCGGCGAACTACTCCGCCTCGAGACGGAGCAGGCCTGCGAAACTACGGCGCGTAGTAGTACTCGCCCTCGCTTTTCTGCTGGCGATCCAGCTGGGACTCGGGCTTGTTGATCCGCGGGCGCGAGGTGCGCTCGTCCCGGCGGAACGTGACCTCGAGGTTCGCGAGGAACTCGTTCATGCCGTCGCGCATTGACTGCGGTTGGCCGGCGCGGCCGTGGACGGCGGGCTCGCCGTCGAAAACCATCAGTCGGTCGGCGAGCAGATCCATCATGTAGATGTCGTGGTCGATGACCAACACGGTGGCGTCCTGCTGTTCGGCGTACCGGCGGATCGCGCTGGTCGCCTGCACGCGCTGTTCGACGTCCAGATGCGCCGAGGGTTCGTCGAGCAAGTAGAGGTCCGCCGAGTCGGAGAGACAGGCCGCGATGGCGACCCGCTGGCGCTCCCCGCCGGAGAGATCCGAGAGGTTCTGCTCCATGATCCGCTCGAGTTGCAGCGGCTGGGCGATCTCGGTGTTCCAGTACGACGAGCCGAACTGGTCCGTAATCGATGAGAGGAACGCGTCGACCCGCATGTGCTGGTCGATGGTGACGTACTGGGGCTTGTAGGAAATATCGAGGTCGAGATCGGCATCACCCTCGTCGGGCTCGAGATTGCCCGTCAACAGCTTCGCGAACGTCGACTTCCCGATCCCGTTGGGGCCGACGATTCCCAAGACTTCGTTCTCGCGGATCGTGCCGCCTTCGATCTCGAGGCTGAACTCTCCGTCCCCGTAGCTCTTGGTGAGGTCGGGATACTCCACGAGCGCGTCGGCGTGGCTCGCGGTCCGGGGGGCGTGTTCCTCGAACTCGATGGGGTTCGGGCGGATCCGCATGTTCTCGTTGTCGAGATACCCGGAGAGATACTCGTTGATCCCGTTGCGGACGGATTTCGGGGAGGTGATGACACCATAGGCCCCGGGCTCACCGTAGGCGACGTGGAGCGTATCGGCGAGCAGGTCCAGAATCGCGAGGTCGTGTTCGATGACGAGCATCGACTTGTCCTTTTCCTCGGCGAGTTCACGGATCAGCCGCGCCGCCGTCACGCGCTGGCCGATGTCCAGATAGGGTGTGATCTCGTCTAAGAAGTAGAAGTCCGTATCACGGGCCAGCGTCGCCGCGATGGCGACCCGCTGGAGTTCCCCACCCGAGAGGTCGTCGATCGACTGGTCCATGACCGGGCCGATCGAGAGCCGCTCGACGAGTTCGTCAAGCGCACCGCGCTCGTCGGTTCGCTCAAGGAGCTCGCGAGTGTTCCCATCGAAGCTGTTCGGGATCTGATCGACGTACTGGGGCTTTCGCGCGATGGTAACGTTGCCGTCGCGGACGTCCGCGATGTAATCTTGCAGCTCGGTTCCGCGGTAGGCCTCGAGCACTTCGTCCCAGCCCGGCTCGTCGTCGTGACGGCCGAGGTTGGGCTCGAGCTCGCCGGCCAGAATGCGGACGGCGGTCGTCTTCCCGATCCCGTTGGGACCCAGAATACCCGTCACCTGCCCGTCCTGCGGTGCGGGCAGTCCGTACAGCGAGAAGGCGTTCTCGCCGTAGCGGTGGGCGGGGTCGTCCTGCAGCTCTTTCGGGAGATTGATGATCTCGATGGCGTCGAAGGGACACTTCTCGACGCAGATCCCGCAGGTCTCGCCCAGACAGATCTCCTCGGAGATGTGGATCTGCTCGGGTTGGCCTTCGTCGGTTTCCTCGCCGCGGAGGGTGATACACTCTTTGCCCGTGCGATTCGGCGGACAGTAGTTCTTGCACTCGTAGCTACACCGGTCGGGTTGACACCGGTCTAGGTCTACGACGGCGATGCTGTCGTCTGCCATCTCAGGACGCCTCCGCAGTCAGCAGGATTCCCCACGTAACGAACCACAGCGCGAAGGTCATGAACGCGACGAACAGGTAGTGTTTCGTCCCGAACTCGTCGTCCTCGTAGATCCCCGCAGCGTTGATGAGAACGTACTGGACGAAGATCGCACCGAGGACGAACGCGAGCGCCTTCGTGTTCTGGGCGGCTGCCTCGGAGACCCCAACCCAGGTCGCAGAGGCCAGCGCCGCGGCGACGCCCAGCAGCGCGGACAACGCCGTCACGCCCACCGAGCGGATGTGTTCGCGCCGGTCGCTGATCGATTCGGTCGACATGGGTGGATGTCTGCGGGCGGGGCTGAAAAGGCGTTCGCATTGGTCGACGCAATCAGGAAACTGGAGACAGCGACGCGTTCCCTCGCATTGGTCAGACCACTCATATAGTATTCATTTAGAAGGAAAAACATCTGACAGAAGTCTTCTTCTTGCTTCCCGGGTCAAATCTGGATTCGGATTCCAGGAACAGAACTCAGCCTCATTATTGTGATACGTAATGTCTACTGAGGCGTATTACTGCTCACCTTCCGTAAGTATGGTTATCACAACGTCACTTCCCTTTACTTTCTTATCAAATCTTCCTATAGTATATTCCGCTTGTTCGCCCGATTCGATGGTAACTGGATCGTGGGACTCTTTGTCGCCGACGGAGTACCCCTCCTCGTTCGTGGTTTCCTGGATGGTGATGGAGTCGTAGCTTTCAGCGCCGTTGTTCTTCGTATCCTCTATTTTGATTCCGGAGACAGTCACTGACTCGTTGGCAGTGTTCTTGATAGTGAACTGTACGGTTTTGCTATTGCCCGTATACTCCTCAACGTACTCGTACCAATCGGCAGTGAGATCACCGTCCCCACAGGTGACCGAAACGTCGAACGTACTCGAGGCGCCGCTTACGGTTATCCCGTCGCCGACAACCTCCGTCACTAATACCGTGGTCTCAGTTTTCCCTCCGGCATTATTTCCGGCACAGGTCGCCGTAACCGCCCAGTTACCGTTCTGTAGTTCCGTCCCTGTATCCAAGAGATCGCTACTATCGGAGACCACAATATCAGTGGAATCGAGAGTTGTGATATCGATCGCGTTCGTATTGCTCTTGATAGACGCGATCTCTGTCTCCTTGTTCTTATGATCGACCGTCGAACTCTGTTCCGTTATCCCGATGAGCGCATCCGAGGGGTCCGCCGTACTGACGCTCGTTTCTCGGTCGGCTGCGATCGTCTCGAATCCGAACACCGGACCCGCAAGTAACACCGCGCCTAAAACGATGAAGACGCCTGCGAGCTTGGTGATCGTATTCATGTCCCCACCGGTGTCTCTTCATCTCCCTGAGTCGCATTCGTCGGGGCTCCTCCGCGGTGACTGCCGCTGAAACTGTATCTATCACGAATAGACTCGCCACTCAGTAGGTCGCAAATCCCGTTCTGGTTTGCGTCACTCCCATCTGAGTCACCGAAGTTCATCCCTGTTATAGTAAATATACGGCATTCCGATATATAACGCTTCTCGAAGATTCCACCCATTCTATTAGCATACTACTCACGGGGGTCGCTCCATCTCACCGAGTCGCATCCGTCTATTCTGTGCAACGTGAACGACCGCAGACACTCCAAACAGCGCGAATACCAGCGTCGCCCAGCCGAGTTCTGGAATCGTTTCCGTCGGAATGACCTCGAGCCACAGCCCACCCATCACAACTGAACCGATCACGGTCAGCCCCAGGTAGTAGACGCCCCACGGGATCGAGTCGCTGGGGACGATATCGAGGTAGACCTCGAGTTCGGCTGCCTCGTCGGTGAGCTTGATCGTGCGGTCGTCGAACTCGATGATGTTTGCGCGCTCGAGCGTCGGCAAGTGGGTCTGTTGTAACGACGTATAGACGCGCTTTCGCTCGGCAGAGGTGATTTCGTCGACCTTTTTGTCGAGTTCCCAGGCGGCGACGTGTTCGGCGAGGTCGCCGAGTGTGACGGGTTCGTCCTCGCGCTTGCAGTAGTGAATGGCGTAGCGACGGCGCTGATTACTCAGCAGGTCGAAAATTTCTCCCTGATTTGGATCCGACCGTGTTTCAGCCTGTGTCGCCATTGGCGCTCCTGTATAGAACTGCGGAACTCACGACTAATAAGTATTCTATACTATCACGAACTCGTGGGAATCGCACTCGAGCACGGCACGGCGTCTATGTCTGCGAATCGTCGTCCCACAGGTAGCAACATCAACACTGGACGCCGGGCAGGTCGGTCTGATTCTCGGAGATTGTACCGGTGACGACCGCGTTGTTCCCGACGGTGACTGTCCCACAAGCCATGATGTCACCGTCAATTTCGGCGTTGTTCCGAATGTCGACGTTGCCACCAGCGATGAGGTCACCGCTGACGGCGTTGTTCCGGATTGTAATATCGCCCTGTGCGACGATGTTTCCGCCGACGTTCGCGTTGTTGGTGATCGTCACCGAACCGCCGCTTTCGATGTCACCGCCGACATTGACGTTGTTGTCGACCGTCACATCGCCACCGGAAGTGACGTCGCCGTCTTCGTCGACCGAGATCACGACCGGCTCGGCAGTACAGTCCACGGGAACGAGCGCGGTCGTTTCTCGAGTCGCGTCCACGCTCGAGGCGTCACCCGACGCGACGAACTGTAGCAGCACGCGGTAGGATCCATCGAGCGACGCCCCATCCTCACACGCGAGGACGACATCGAATGTCTCGGCGTCGCTACCGGGCTGGACATCGACCGACAGCGCCGTTGACGTGACTGGATCGTTGCTATCGTCGGTGATCCTGACGATCGAGGCGTCGACTGTGGCCGAGTCATCTCGGGCGTTGTCGGTCACAGTATAGACGGCCGTCTGCTCCCCGGGCGAGTCGATCGACGCTGACGCCGATTGGTCTTCGAGGCCGAGATAGGCGCTCGAGTCGTCGGCCGTCGCGACGCTCACGCCACGGTCAGCGGCGATCGTGGCGAAGCCGAATGTCGGCCCGGCCATCGTCGCAACTCCGAGGAGGATGAGCACGACCGCGATACCCGTGAAAGGACGTGTCATGTTGGGATACTGTATAGTGTGTGAAACCCTGGTGTTACGAGATGTCTCTACAGCCGGTGTTACGCACCTGTGCCCGTACAATAGCTACGCAGCGAACGAATATAAGATTGCTGTACAGTCACGAAATCTCGTACGTCGGTTGCGACTCGCTGTGCCGTGATATTGTGGTCAGTTGCCTGTTTCGAGTGCCAACGGCTGCCCAGCCGTGACAGTGGTCGACGATCGCGAGTGTCTCGAGGTATCGTGGCGCTCGAGAGTGTGTGGTTTGTCTACACCTCCAATTCTCGAGACGCCCGATTTCGGCCGTTCAGGCCGGGCTTGAAGCTGATCGCGGTGTCGCTGCAACGGGTATTATCAACCTTGAACAGTATCTCGGTACTCAATACAAAGTGGGTAGGGTGCTATGGTTGAGATAGAAGCCACCCGGTAATCGATGGCCTTCGGTTGCCGGCGCAAGGCAAATACACGAAACACATAATCATGAGAACAAATCGCAAAAACGTCTTGATCTCACTCGGATTGATCGTCGCCATCAGTGGAGCAGCCCTCGGGTCGGGCGCGTTCACATCAGTTGAAGCAGACCGTGGTGTGAGTGTTAACACGGCCGGTGACGCAGATGCGTTTCTCGCGATCACGCCAGGTGACGGATACGGTGATAGCGGGTACATTTCAGATGATAGCGACGGCGCGATGACATTCGACCTCGGCGATTCGTCGAACAACACTGTTGCTGGTGGACAGGGATTCAACCAGAACGCGACAACGAATATCACTAACCTAATTCAGCTGGAAAACCAAGGGAACAGTAATATTACCGTTGGGTTTGGGAGCGCAGACAATCCAACTAACACGACCACTGTCGATGTTGATCAGGGAACGGTGACATTCGAAATAGAAGACTCACCTGACCTTGGGACGGGTGAAACTGCAAACGTCTCCGTCTCAGTGAACACGTCTGCTGAGACTAACGGCGTGCCTGACTCTCCAAGCGTCACGATCTACGCTACGGAACAAACGTAGAACCGTTTGGCTAGGCTCGGCTCAGCGATCTCGTCGACCTACGTTTTGAGCCCATAACTGGTGATTTATATGTCCTCTCTCAAACCAACTCTCACTGTCATTCTTGTCCTTACTGCTAGTCTCGCAGTAGCGACCGCTGCTGTGGCTCTTGAGGACGACACCACCGGGGAGATCATTCTCGAGCCCGCATCCTCACCCAACGGCAACTACGCCGCGATCGAGGACAACCAACTCGAGCTCAATTTCAAGAAACTCAACGATCGCGCGATCACACGCGCGGACAACGTCTTCACGATCACGGTCACCAACGAAACCGTCGACCGGGTCTGGATCGAGTATAATGTCTCTGGGCTCACGTTCTATCACGGGAACGATCTCACAAACACAATTAGCAAATCGAATCCGCTCGAGGTTTCCGCCGGCGACACCGAACATATCGGCGTTGCCATCGATACCCACGTCGCACGGGAGGGAACGGAGACGTTCACAGTCACGGCACAGTACGCCGATAACGAAACCGAACCGGACCAGTCCGCGGGGGGTTCGGGAGGTACAAGCGACTCGAGGTCGTCACCCTCGCCAGCGATCGAACGCTCGGACATCACTGTCTCGCCCACGACGGCCGACGCCGGCGACACGGTCACGGTGACCGCGACCTACCGCAACGTCGGCGACGCGCCAGGCCAGACGACAGCGCAGTTGACTGTCGACGGCATCGTCGTCGATCAGCGGACGATCGTCCTCGAGCCGGGCGAGGAACGAACGGTCACGTTCGAACGCACGATGGACTGGGCTGGCACGCACGAAGTCGGTGTTTCGGGAGCAGGCAGCCAGTCGGTGACCGTCGGGGGGCCGCCGATCGACGTCGTCACCGCCAGCGTCGATCGCACAACGGTCACCACAGGCGACTCGACCACCGTTCGAGCGACCGTCACGAATCCGACCGACAGGGGGGTCGATCGGACGCTCGAGGTGGCGGTCGACGGCATTGTCGTCGACAGCCGGGCCGTCTCGATTCCAGCACACAGCGAGCGGACGGTAACCTTCGAACGGGAACTCGAGACAGCAGGAACTTACGAGATCGCAGTCAGCGGTGTCCCCGCAGGCGAGGTAACAGTCGAGGAGCCGGGGGGATTCTTACTGCAGAACCGCGAACTCTCGCCCGCGACGACGGCGGCGCTCGCACCCCCGGCGACGGCGGGGCTGTTGTTCCTGGCAGTCGCCGCCAACCGCCGGTGGGCGAGCTTCTGGTAGCGACGCCGTCACAGGTCATGATACCAGTCAGGACCGTCGTACAGGTGTGTCGATATCCAAACCCCTCGAGTCTGGTAACTCGCGCGGGCTTTAAGACTGCTGGACACGAATAATCGCTATCCTGAACAGTCAGCCACGTATGATCGTCACCGCTACCGATCGATGACTGCATCCACCATCGTCTCTCGAGGACTCGGATATGCCGCTGCGCTGTTCGTCATCCTGTTGCTCGTTGGCCAACTGCTCGGCCAGCCGATCTTGCTCGGCTACGTCGCGACCGGCAGCATGGAGCCGACGATGGACGCTGGCGACGGATTCGTCGCCATCCCGAGTGCCGTTACTGGCGACGTTCAGGAGGGCGACGTCGTCGTCTTCCAGGCCAGGGAACTCCACGACGGCGGGCTGACAACCCATCGCGTGGTCGGCGAGACCGAGGGCGGATACGTCACGAAAGGCGACGCGAACCCGTTTACCGATCAGGACGGCGGTGAGCCGCCGGTCACCGACGGGCAGATCGTCGCCGAAGCCTTGCAGATCAACGGCCACGTCGTGACGATCCCTTATCTCGGGACCGTCGTCATGGGCATTCAGGGGGCGGCGATGGCGGCCGCCAGCACCGTCGCATCGGTCTTCGGGACCGCGACGACATCCTCGAGCGGCCTCGGTTCCATGCTGGTCGCGATCGGTGTCGCCCTACTCGGCTTCGGGACGTTGTTCGAGCGACTCGGCCCTGCGCGACGCGAGAAAACGAGACGCCGCTCGCGCGAAAACGTGCTGGCGTTTTGGACCGTTCTGGGGCTCGTCTTGCTCGTGTTCGTCACGCTCGCGACTGCGGCGATGGTCGTCCCGTCGGGGACCTACGAGTACGAACTCATTAGTACGGAGTCGCCGACTGACGATCCACAGATCGTCGAACCCGGTGCGACGACGGAGCTCGCCCGGTCGGTCGATAACGCTGGCTATCTGCCGGTAGTCGTCGTCCACGAGGCCGAAAGCAACGGGATTAGGGCAGATCCGGGATGGCAGACGGTCGGCATCCGCGGAAGCAGTGAGACGACGGTGCAACTGACCGCACCTGAAGAACCCGGCGAGTACACACGTTCATTGGGTGAGTATCGCTATCTCGCACTGCTGCCGCCGTCGTTACTGGTCTGGCTCCACGGCGTGCATCCGTTTGCCGCGATTGCGGCGGTCAACGGTGTCGTCGTCGGCCTCTCCGTCGCGATCATCCTCCTGCTCTTTGGCAGCGGCGATATCCGACTTCGATCCGGCCCCGATCACGTCCACCTCTCGACCCGACTCGAACGACGGCTTCGAACGTGGCTTCGCGACCGCGAGTAGCTCGAGCCACTATTCTTATGATGATCGATTGCTTCGGTTGACGTATGTATTGTCCCGATGACCGACCAGTTCGAAACCGAACCGGTCGGCCAGCGGGCGGGTTCGACCGACGAAGTCGAATCGGGGGAGACGGGGACGGGGAGGACGACGGATGATCGACAGTCCACGGCTCGAGTTGGTGCTTGCCAGATCCGGACGGGAGATCGCGATCGTGCTGGCTGTCGTCGGCGTCCTGTCGATCGCTGCGACCGGCTGGGCCGTCGCGAACCCGGTGACGACGACGACACCGCAGTTCGACGAGGAGCAGGTCACGGCTGACGCCGGGACGAGTGCCGTCGTTACCCAGAACGGCACGCTTTGGACGGAAGGCGACCGGCTCACCGATAGCCCGGTCTATATGCTCAACGAATCGCCGGAGCTGACGGTCCATCCCGAGACGCGAGTGCGAAACGCGACCGGCGAGACGCCCATTGCAGACGGCACTGTCCGTCACGAGCTGGTGCTTCGGTTCGAAGCGGTTCGCAACGACGAGCCGTTCTGGAACGAGACACGGCCCGTGTTGCGCGAGTCGCCGTCGATCGACAACGGCGTCGCGACGTCGAACGCAACGATCGATATCGAAGCCCTTCGCCAGCGACAACGGCAACTCGAGCGCGAGGTCACTGGCGTCGGCTCGATCAGATTAACGATGGCGTTTCACACCGAGTACGATACCGGCCGGCATCAGGGGTCGATGACGACGACGACGCCGGTGACGATCACGGACGAAGCCTACTGGCTCGGCGGGTCGCTGTCGGATTCCGCAACCCACAGCTATCAAAGCGGCAGTACGCGGACGACCGAGTCTCGGAGTCCGGCACTGATCGGTGGACTGTCGGTGCTCGGGACGCTCTCACTCGCCGGTGCCGTATTCGTTACCCGTCGGTCGCCCGCGGAGATCGACGCCGCCCGCCGAGCGGTCCACGAACAGCGCTACGCCGAGTGGATCTCGCAGGGGTCGATTCCGATGTGGATCGGCGATCATCACGTCGCACTCGAGACGCTCGAGGACGTGGTCGATGTCGCGATCGATACGAACGAGCGGGTCGTCCACGACGAGCAACGGGACCTGTTTGCAGTACTCAGTGACGGTGTCATCTACTACTACACCGATCGCGGCCTCTGGGAAGAGACCGCCTGGCCGGAGATGGACCTCCGGAGTCAGTCGTCCACCGTGGAGGCTGACGGTGAGTTACCCCCCGGCGACGCCTCTGAACTCGAGGAGATCGACGAGTTCGCAGACGCCGACGATCCGGACGGCTTCGAAGACGACGAGGAGATCTGGAAGCAGTTGTAGATCGTCGGTGTCTTCGCGCAACTGTCGGACAGCGTTCGGGTCACGGACGAGCGGAGCACGCCCACTGATCGGTTTTCGTCTCGTTGAAGCGAACGATCCGGTGTCCGATTCCTTGTTCTGACAGCGCTCGCTCGATCAGTCACACCCGAGGTAGCTGTCTGCTCGGTGATTGACGGTACACTTTGCGGAAGTGAAAATACAGCGTGTTATCACGATCTTATTTTTGGTAAGGCTCAACTTTTATACTGCTGGGGCCGTTCGATTCGTAGTATGGCAGAGACCGACGGGGAGGAGATCGAAGACTTGCCACCAAGCGCGAAACTCGTCTTCAAGGTCCTCGAGTATGACGGGCCCTTGACACAGAAACAGATCGTCGAGGAATCGATGCTCTCAGCCCGGACGGTCCGATACGCCCTCGAGCGTCTCGAAGGGATCGGGATCGTCGACGAGGACATCTACTTTGCGGACGCTCGGCAGAGCCTCTATCGGCTCGAGGAACCGGTCGCGGCTGACGGGAACGGTGTCGAGGAATCCCCGAACAAGGACGCCTGCTGTGCGGAATAACGCCCAGAACGCCAAGATTAATTCCCAGCGGTGAGCCTCTCCGATATGGACAAAGAGCGGCTCCCACGGTGGGCCTGGCTGATGATCGGACTGTTTCTCGCGGTGCTGGTTTCGAATCTGCTTAACCTGTTCGTGCTGGTACCGGCGGTGTTTCCGGAGACGTACCGGTCGATTACGGTCATCGCGGCGATGGCACCGGTCTTGATTTACGTTGGCGTCTGGTACGACGAGGAGCGCCAACCGTACTGGACGCAGTCGCGGGCGAAAATCGTCGGTGATGTCCTGTTCGTCGTGACGGGGGCGATACTGGGGTCTGCGATCGCGCTCGTGGCGCTGGTCGGCGTCGGCCTCCGCGGCACGCTGCTGGATATCCTCGCAATGAGCGCCGGCTTCCTTCTGGCGTGGGTACTGTTCTGGTGGCGCAACCCGACGCTCTACGACGTCGATCTCGAGCGCTAACTCGGTGTCCCGTGTCCAACGTGAGCGCTCGGTGGATAGTTAGTTGAACCGGGAACCCGTATCGCCGCGTCCGGCGAGTCCCGGCGTCGGTGGAACCGTTCGTTTTGGGCCGCTTTGGCATATCGCGATGTGATTTCCGCGGCCGTCTCGTGATCGATTCTGAGTCCGGTGACGGCGTCCTCGAGCGGGTGCCCCTCCTCAACGAAGCGATAGAGCAGCGGATCGATGACGTCGTAGTGCGCACCGAGTTTCCCAGCGTCGGTCTGGGTCGCCCAGAACCCCGCCGTCGGCTCCGTGGTGATGATCCGGCGAGGGAGGCCGATGCTTGGCCTCACGTGATCCGGTGTTGGACTGGCAGCTGGCCGTTGTCCACCTAGAGACGTGAAAACGGTCGTGACCCGTTCGCGGTCACGAGACGACGCTGCTGGCACGTCGCTCGGCCACTGCTCCTCGAGAAACCACACTGAAACGCCCTTTGGTCAGCCGCGGTTCGACTCGTTACGATGGAACAACCGTGAGCGGATCCTTCGCGATCCACCTTTTTCCGCTCGGGTTCACTCGGTTCACCCTCGCGCAAAAATCTGGACCAAAAAGCCGCTCGTTCGCGTCGCTCACTCGCGGTTCGACCGCTTACGAGGGGACGACCGTGATCGGCGCTTTCCGATCGATCGATCGCTCGAGTTCCTCAGCGATCGCACTCCCGCGTGATACCTGAATCTCGCCCCCGCGGCTCACCGTCGCGGTAAAGAGGTAATCGCCGTCGGCCTGCACCTCGACGGTTTCGCCGTGGTTGCCGTCGACGGGGATGACGATGTGTCGGGAGGTGATCTCGGGCTGGACCATCTGGCCGGCCTGTGACCCGCCACCGGCGCTGTTGGCGCTCGCGCTGTCGCCACCACCGCCGCCGGCACCGTAGTGAGGATTCTCGTCGTGCGTGCGAACGTCGATATCGATCCCCAGCCGGTTTTCGATATCGGTGATCCGGCCGCCGCCCTTGCCGATGACACTCGAGATATCGTCCTCTTCGACGTAGACGACGGCTTTGTCCTGGCTTTTGAGTTGGACATCGACGTAGCCGCGGGCGACCGAGCGGATCTCGCGTTCGATCTCCTGTTTGGCGATGCGGTCGACGCCGGACTCGCTACTGGGGCCGCCCTCCTCGTCTTTCAGCGGAACGGTGACGACCTGGCGGTTGAAGGTGTAGATCTCGTATTCGGGCTCACCGGTCTGGAAGTTCGTGACCTGGATGACAGGCCGGGCGAGGTCCTCTTCTGTGAGGCCGGCAGGCACTTTGACCGTCGTCTTGACGTCGTAGACCGTCTCGACTTTCCCGGCTTCGATGTAGACGACGGTGTCGGCGACCTGGGGAATCATCCCGAGTTCGACCCGACCGACGAGCCGCTGGAGCGAGTCGATCGGACGGGTCGCGTGGACAACGCCGATCATGCCCACACCCGCCAGCCGCATGTCCGCGAAGACCTCGAAGTCGTCGGTCTTGCGGACTTCGTCGTAGATGGTGTAGTCCGGTCGAACCATCAACAGGGCGTCGGCCGTCTTGGCCATTTCGCCGCCCAGTTCGGTATATTGGGTAATATCGGGGCCGACCTGCAGGTCCCGTGGTTTCTCCATCGTCTTGACCGAGTAGTCGTGATCCGAGATGTAGCGGGCGACCGCCTGTGCGAACGTCGACTTCCCGGCCCCGGGCGCACCCGAAATGAGGACGCCACGCTGGCGCTCGAGCAGTCGCTCTTTGAGTTCGTCGGCGTGCTCGTAGTCGTCGATGTCCGTCTGGGCGATTGGGCGGACGGCGGTGATCTCGATCCCGTCCGAGAACGGCGGGCGACCGATCGCGATCCGGTAATCTCGGAACTGGACGATTGTCATGCCCGGCTCTGAGAGCTCGATGAAGCCGTCGTGGGCCTCCTTGGCACCGTCGATGACCTCGCGGGCGTACTCGTCCATCGTCGCCTCGTCGAGTGGTTCGTCGGCGATTTCTTCGTAGGTCATTGCGCCGAGTTCGCCGCGTTTGGCCCGCGGGACGGCGTCCGTTTTCAGGTGGACGCTCATCGTCTGGTCGTCGAAATACTCCTCGACGGCCAGTGTTCCGACCCGTCGAACCTCGGGGGAGACGTGTTCGACATCGAGTCCCTTCGCCTGTGCGACCTCCGCCTGAACGACGTCGCTGGTGACGAAGGTTGCGTCGAGTTCCTCCGCGAGATCGCGGATCAGGGCGTCGATTTCGCCTTCAGAGGCGTGGCCGCGTTCGATGGCGCTCGGACGCTCGCCGACGTACTCGAGGTCGACGACGTCCTCGTCGGCCAGTTCGGCCAGCCGCTGGAGCTCCTCTAAGCCGTCCCAGCCGCTGTCGAGTCCGTCGTTTGCCTGCGCCTCGAGTTCCGCGACGACTGCTTCGGGCACACAGATCGTCGCTCCCTCGAACTGCCCGTCTTCGATTGTCGACGAAACGCGGCCATCGATGACCACGCTCGTATCCGGCACGACGTTCATACGTAAACTGGTTCACGTACGCCTATAAGGGTTTCACAGCACGCCACGGGACCCATCCGACGAGTCGGCTGTAACCTGGGGAGACACTATCGAGTATGTCTTCTTATTCAGCGGGAACATCAATGGAACCTTAACTGACCCACTCGCTAGAATTTTCGTATGCAACCGGAGCAGACGTTTGGGAAGGGGGACCTCAACGCTTTTCTTGACGTCGACGAACTCGTCGATCGGATCGGCCTCGACGAGGACGAAGTCGAGTGGCGAAAACACTTCATCGGATTCGATGAAATCGATGAAAAGCGTCTCTCGGACCTCGAGCCGCTGTTGCGGGACAACCGCCAGGAGATTTCCGACGACTTCTACGAGAACATCCTGCAGTACGAGGGAACGCGCAAAGTCATCAATCGGTCGCCGAAAGGCGTCGAGGCGCTCAAACAGACCCAGCAGGCGTATCTCGTCTCGCTGGCGACGGGGGACTACGATCTGTCGTACTTCGAGAACCGGACGCGGATCGGCAAACTCCACGAAATGCTCGATATGCCCCTGAAACACTACGTGGGCCAATACGGCGTCTACTACGATCTGCTGCTCTCGCGGATGAACGAGCGGGTCCAAGATCAAGTCGTTGACGCGATCGAGGAGTGGGCTGCAGAACGCGACGCCGACAGCGACGAGGGCGGACTCGGCAAGGTCGTCGGTGCGCTGGGGTTCGGCGGCGGCGACGACGACATTGACGACGGGCTCGAGGAGTCGTTCGAAGCAGCCGTCAGAGATGCTATCGACGACGGCATGATGGACATCCTCTCGCTGCTCCGAATCATCAACCTCGACATGCAGATTGCGACCGAAACCTACGTCGACTCCTACGCGAAGCGACTCGAGGAGTCGATCGAACAGCGCAAGCGCCTCGCCAGCGAGGTCGAAACCGACGTGCAGGCGCCGCTGTCCGAACTCCACGAGTCCAGCGAAGTGGTCTCGAAGCGTGCCGAGGCGATCAGTCAGCACACCGAGTCCCAAGCCGCCGGCGTCACGCGAGCGGCGCGCGAACTCGACGAAGTGAGCGCCGCGGTCGAGGAAGTCGCGAGCGTCGCCGACGAAGTCAGCAACGAAAGCGACCGGACCGAGCAACTCGCTGCCGAAGGAGTCGAGGCGGCCGACGACGCCTTGGACGAACTCGAGGCGATCGAGACGGCGACCGACCGCGTTGCCGACGCCGTCGACTCGCTCGCGGAGCGGACCGAGGAGATCGACGAGATCGTCGACCGACTCGACGACCTCGCCGAGCGAACGACGGTGCTGGCGGCGAACGCGAAGATCGAGTCCTCCCGTGGCGGTGGTGGTGACGGCGACACGATGGGTGTGATCGCCAACGAAGTGCGCTCGTTCGCCGAGCAGACGAAATCGGACCTCGCGGAGATCGAAGACGCCGTCGAAGCCGTCCGCGAGGACGCCAGCGCGACGGTCGCGACGACCGAGGAGACGGTCACGCGCGTCGACGCCGGCACCGACCGGGTCAGAGAGACCGTCCACTCGCTCGAGTCGATCCACGAGTCGGCACAGAAGACTGCGACTGGCATGGAAGACGTGGCGGCGGCGGCCGACCAGCAGGCTCGAGGCGTCGAGGCCACTGCCGAGACGATCGCCGAACTGTCGGAGTCGGCGGATCAGGTCGCGAGCGCGGCGGAATCGGTCGCCGCGGCGAGCCAGGAACAGACGGCCAGCCTCCGCGAGGTCCGCGACTCGGTGGCACGGCTCACCGACGACGAACAGGAGCCGGAGCCGCCGGTCTACGAGCAAGTGAACTGACACTGTCGGATAGCAGTCAATACGAAGTCGGTCGCTCTGCTGCGGCCGTCTCCACCGGTGACGGCCGCGAATTCGCGACCGATCTTCACGTCGTTCTGTCCGGCAGTATGAGACAGGCTGCTGTCATCGGGATCGACACCTCCGGAAGTCTGCACGGATCGGTTTTCCGGTGCACTGAACACGACAGCCACTGATCGGTCCGACATGACTCTCGTCGAGTTAACGCGCGAGCTCGTTTCGATTCCCAGCCACGGAGACGAGACTGCTGCCGGTGACTTCCTCGAGTCGTGGCTGCGCCGCGAGACCGACGCCGACGTACGCCGAGACGAGGTCGGGAACGTATTCGCCCGGAAAGGCAGTGGCGACGAGACACTCGCACTCGTCGGCCACCACGATGTTGTCGAGCCGGTTGACTCGCAAGTCACCGAGATGGGCGATGCATACACCGTCGAGGAACGAGACGGTCGACTCTATGGCCGCGGGACGGCGGATATGAAAGGCGCGCTCGTGGCTGCCCTGCTCGCGTTCCGTGATGCCACCCCCGCCGGTGAACTCGTATTCGCGAGTTTCGTCGGCGAGGAAGTCGGCGGTGTCGGCGCACGCCACGCGATCGAGCAGGGGTTCTCCCCGGAGTACGCCATCGTCGGTGAGGGCTCGACCAACTACTCGGGGCCGAACGTCACCGACGTCGCCGTCGCGCACAAGGGCCGACGCGGGAGTACGATCACCGCCCACGGAACCGCGGCCCACGCCAGCGAGGCCAACGCCGGTGAGAACGCTATCTACCGCGCGACGGACGCGATCGACCGCGTTCGGGCACTCGAGGCCCCGTCGGTCGACGTGGCCGGCGAGACCCTCACGGGTAGCCTCACCGTCACCGAGATCGAGGGTGGGTCCGCGTGGAACGTCGTCCCTGCCCGGTGTGCGGTCACCGTCGACGAGCGGACGGTGCCGGGCGAGCGCGCCCCCCTCGAGCGGATCGCGGACCGCGAGGGAATCGAGTGGACCGTCGACCAGGACTGGCCGCCGATGCAGTGCGACGATAAGGCGTTCGCCGATGCGGTCCTCGACGCTGCAACGGCATCACAGACGGCCGAACCGGAACACGTGACGAAACCCCACGCGACCGATGCGGGTTGGCTCTCGGCCGCCGGCACGGAGTGTGTGATCTACGGCCCCGCCGAACCCGGTGAGGCCCACACCGACGACGAGAGCGTTTCGATCGCCGTCCTCGAGCGGTGTCGCGAGATCTACCGGCGGATCGCGGAGGCGTGGCCGCCATCGCGATGACGCCGTCGGGCTGCCGTCGGCGGGGCGTGGCCGATCAGGCACCCGGGACGCCGACCGCGCCGAAACTCGTGATACCGACTGCGGCGAGCACGTAGAGGACGATCAAGACGGTGACCCATGCGACGAGGCCGATCATCGCCGCCGCGGTCCAGTCACCGGGATACCGCCAGTTGATGACCGCGACGTAGGCCAGCAGGGCGACCAACGGGCCGACGAGGGGGATCCACCCGACAGTGAAGCCGACGATGGCCCAGACGATCGCGCCGATCAGCGCGGTGACGATGGCGTGATCGTAGCTCGTCCGTCCAACGATAACGCGTGCGCCGGCGTAGATGCCGAGCGCACCGATCAGCAGGCTCACGAGGAACACGATGACCGACGCGAGTGGCGATGCGATTGCCATACCGATAGCTACGGATCCCGGCGGAACAGGCCGTTGCTTGCACGTTCTACTGGGAGTGAATTCTCGAGCGGTGCTAGATAGCACTCTCTGTTCTGACAGATAGACCATCGACCACGGACGAAACCGTGGGACAATCGTCCCCTGGTGGGACGAGTACAACCTGGTAACACATAAGTTAGCTTAGATATATGGTGAAGCCGTTCGTTACTCCAGTTGATGGCACGCGAAGTCACTCACGAGGAACGCGAACCGACTGCGATCGACCCAGACGACCACGATGGCGACATCTACATCTGCCAGTGTGGTCTGTCCGACGACAAGCCGTTCTGTGACGGTGCACATACTGTCACGGCAGACGAAGAAGACGACGTCGTATACAAGTACGAGAACGACGACAGCGACCAGCCTCGTCAGCCCGTCGACGAGTAGCGACCTGAAACCGTCTGATATCGTTTCGACGGCGGTTGACTGTCTTCTCTGGCTCAGACGAACTGCTGTCACTGGGTCTCGGCGTATCCGTGTAACGGGTTGGGGGTGTGCCGACACTACCAGGAGTTCGTCCACTATCGTCGCCGATTCTCTCGACGACTCGAGCCACCGGAACCCAGACGTTGATACCGGTTCCGAGCGAACGATACGGCTATGGCGACCGATCAGGCTGGAAGCGACGCGAGCGAGGCCGACACGTACGAGCAGTTCGAACGACGCGTCCAGCGCATCTCGAACGTTGGCAACGCCGCCGGCATCCTGCGATGGGATCAGGAGGTCGTGATGCCCGACGAAGGGACGCCAGCGCGCGCACAGCAACTCTCGACGCTGTCGTCGCTCAGTCATGAACTCCTGACTGCCGACGAGACCGGACAGTTGCTCGACGCCCTCGAGGACGACGACCTCTCCGACGAGCAGGCCGCGGTCGTCCGCGAGCTCCGGCGCCAGTACGACCGTGAGACGAGCGTCCCACAGGAACTCGTCGAGGAAATCTCCGCGACGGCGTCGAACGCCCACCCGACGTGGAAGCAGGCCCGCGAGGAGGACGACTTCGAGCAGTTCGCGCCGACCCTCGAGAAACTGGTCGACCTCAAACGTGAGTACGCCGCCCACATCGATCCCGACGCCGATCCCTACGCCGTGCTCTTCGCGGACTACGAACCCTACATCGACCTCGAGACCGCAGAGCGGGTCTTAGAGCGTCTTCGGGAGAAACTCGTCCCGCTGATCGATGCGATCCAAGAGAGCAGGGAGGCGCGACGCGCCTCTGGCAGTCGGACGCAGTCCGACGATGACGCCGACCTCGCTACCGACGCCTTCGCGGGCGAGTTCGACGACGACGATCAGGAAGCGCTCGCACGCGACGTGCTGGGTTCGCTGGGCTACGACTGGGACCGGGGGCGGCTCGATACCGCGCCGCACCCGTTCTCCTCGGGGACCCAGTTCGACGCGCGCGTGACGACCCGCTTCGACGAGGAAGACCTGCTGGGTTCGCTCACTTCGACGATCCACGAGTTCGGCCACGCAAACTACACGCTGGGCCTCCCCGACGACGGCTACGGTACGCCGCTTGGCGAAGCCCGCGACCTCTCGGTCCACGAATCCCAGTCCCGGCTCTGGGAGAACCACATCGGCCGTTCCCGCCCCTTCTGGGAGCATTTCCTCCCAGTCGCTCGCGAGCGGTTCCCGGGGCTCGAGGACGTCTCTCCTGACGCGGCCTACGAAGCCGCAAACCAGGTCTACGACGACAACCTCATTCGCGTCGACGCGGACGAACTCACCTACCACCTCCACATCGTGATCCGCTTCGAGATCGAGCGCGATCTGATCCGGGGCGACCTCGACGTTTCCGAGGTTCCACAGGTCTGGAACGACAAGTACGTGGAGTACCTGGGCGTGCGCCCCGAGACGGACGCGGAGGGCTGTTTGCAGGACATCCACTGGTCTCACGGCGACTTCGGCTACTTCCCGACGTACTCGCTGGGCTCGGTTCTGGCCGCACAGTTGTACGCCGCCGCCGAGGATGACCGCGGCCCGTTCGACGAGGAGATCCGCGAGGGCGAGTTCGACGCTCTCAACGGCTGGCTCCGCGAGAACATCCACCAGCACGGCAAACTCTTCGTCACGCCCGACCTGATCGAACGGGCCACCGGCGAGGACCTGACCGCCGATTACTTCCTCGAGTACGTCTCCGAGAAGTACGGCGAGCTGTACGCGCTCGAGGACTACTGACCACCGGTTCCCTCGCTTTCGACCGGGATATCGGACACCGCGACCATCGTTTTTAGCATCTGCCCGTCGATATGGTCGATGATGTCTACCACACTCGAGCAGCGAACGGCGATCGTCACGGGTGCAAGCTCCGGAATCGGTGCGGCGACCTGTCACGAACTCGCAGCGGCGGGTGCGAACGTCGTCCTCGCGGCACGGAGCGAGAGTCAACTGCGGGAGCTCGCCGGCGATCTCGAGGCCGCCCACAGCGTCGAGACGCTGGTCGTCCCGACGGACGTCCGAGAGGAGGACGATGTCGACGCGCTCGTCGAGACGACCGTCGACCGTTTCGGCGGGCTAGACCTGCTGGTCAACAACGCGGGACTGGCCCGCGGGAGCGACGTCGAGTCGCTGCCGACCGACGAGTACGAGACGATGCAGGAGACCAACGTCGACGGCGTCTTCTACGCCACACGGGCGGCGATCCCACACGTCCGTGAACGCGGTGGGAACCTGATCTTCGTCGGCAGTTTCGCCGGCCAGTACCCGCGACCGTTCAACCCCGTCTATGCCGCGTCGAAGTGGTGGGTTCGGGGCTTCGCCAAAAGCGTCGCCGCCCAGGTCGGTGACGACGGCGTCGGCGTCACGATCGTCAACCCCTCCGAAGTCCGCTCACAGTTCGGGGCGGCTGACGGCGATCCCTTTGCCGACCGGTTCGACGAGGGTGAGGCGACCGAACCAGAAGAAATCGCCGAGGCGATCCGCTTTGCCGCAAGCCGGGCGGGCTCGAGCGTGACCGAACTCGACCTCTACCGACGGGACAAGTTCGCCGACACGTTCCAATAAAACGGGGTTGGGAGTGCCGGGTGTGAACTCACCCGTGACTGGCCCCCTCCCTCGAGTATGCGACTCTCCATTCCGGGCATGTCAGGCGTCTACTTCGATACCGACGGCGAATCGACGGCGAAGTCCGTCGCGTTGACTGCTGCCGGCCGTCGAGCACCGAAACCGCAGGGCTACGCCCTCCAGTTCCTGCCATATCTCTGGTCGTTCGACGTCGACCTTCGGGAGGTCCCAACGGACCACCCGATCCAGTACCTCCATCCGGAGGGTGCACGGAGTCTGGGAACCCTCGTCGACCAGCGCGGTGTCCGCGAGGTCGGCACCGAACTCGAGTCGGTGCTGCGATTCGTCTGGTCGATCAATCGGGAAGTCGAGTCGGCGACCAGCCAGCTGTTGGGGGTATCGTCCGATAACGACGGCGTCACGATCGAGATTCAAGACGGAACCGTCACCGCTGATGGGTCGACGCTCGAGACCGACGAATTCGACATCGACGGCACCGGCCCCGACGGGTTCGACACCGGCGACGACCTGTAAGGGTCGACCGAGGCCGTCATCGGATCGGTCTCGAGATCGGTAAGCAGGGTTTCGTGTCGGCAGCTGACCGCTCGCGTCCACCCGCCGCCACAGCGAACAGTATAACATGCTGGCCCCGCTGGATCGACTAAATGGCACGTCGCGCGTTCCGGATCGCCTACGACGGTACGGACTACTACGGCTATCAGCGCCAGCCCGACGTTCCGACCGTCGAGGACACGATCTTCGATGCCCTCCGGGCGCTCGGGGTCCTCGAGCCTGATGCCGACAAACCCGACGGCTACGCTGCCGCCGGCCGCACCGACGCGGGCGTCTCCGCGCTCGCCCAGACGATCGCGCTCGACGCCCCCGACTGGCTCACGCCGCGAGCACTAAACGCCGAACTTCCGGCCGACGTGCGCGCGTGGGCGAGCGCCGACGCGCCAGCGGAGTTTCACGCAACCCATCACGCGAATCGCCGGACGTACACGTACCACCTGTACGCGCCGCCCGATGTCCCGATCGATTCCAAGACGGCTTCGATCGACGATGAGCGCTTTCTGATCGCCTGCGAGGCGCTGTCCGGCACGTACGACGTGGCGAATCTGACGCCGGACGACCACAACACCGAACGCTCCGTGACGCTGTCGGCGGACCGGGACGGCGACTACCTCGTCGTCACCGCCAGCGCGGGTGGCTTCGCCCGCGAACTCGTCCGGCGACTCGTCTCGCTGGCCCGTGAGATCGGGACCGGCGAGTCGCCGCTCGCGAAACTCGAGCGCGTCCTCGAGCCAGAGCCGCTGCCCGGTCCCGAGGGAATCGCGCCGGCACCACCGGAGCCGCTCGTCTTGACCGAGGTTGACTATCCTGCCCTCTCGTTCGAGCTCGACGACGACGCTGCTGAGAGCGCTCGGGCCGTGTTCGACCGCCGCTGCATCGAGCGACGAACGGGGGCGCGAGTCGCCGGGCAGGTCGCCGACGGGATGCAGTAGAGCCGGACAGGTGGACCGCGTTAAATGCCGAACCATCGTCGTGTCTTCGCTCTCGCTCGAGCGGTCACGACTCCTGTGCCCTCGTCACGGAGCCATCATTGAGACACACTATGAAAGGGTCCGACACGCTTTACCGCGGGGGCTCCGAAACCGGAGCTATGAGTTCCGTTCCCGACCGCTCCGAGGTCGATGAGGAGTATACCTGGGATCTCGAGAGCATCTACGCGACCGACGACGACTGGGAGGCCGCCTACGAGGCCGTCGCCGAGCGCGTCGCGGATCTCGAAGCCTACGAAGGACAGGTCACCGATGACGCTGAGACCCTCCTCGAAGTCCTCGAGTTACGCGACGAGCTCATGCGCGAGGTGTCGACCGTCGCAGCCTACGCCCGGATGCGACGCGACGAGGACACCACCGACCAGCACTATCAGGCGCTGACCGCACGCGCACAGTCGCTGGCGGCCGACGCCCAGTCCGCAGCCTCCTTTATCGACCCCGAAATCCAGGAGTTGACCCGCAAGGAATTCGACGAGATGATGGCGGTCGAATCCGATCTCGAGACCTACGACCACTACGTCGACGACGTCCTCCGGATGAAACCGCACACGCGCTCGGCCGAAGTCGAGGCGCTGCTGGCGGACCTGAGTGAGGTGACCGATGCGACCGGCGAGGTCTACACCATGCTCTCGAACGCCGACATGTCGTTTCCGACCGTCGAGGACCCCGAGGGCGAGACCGTCGAGATCACCCAGAGCAACTTCACCAACCTGCTCAAACGGCCCGATCGGGACTTCCGCAAGCGCGTCTACGAGAACTACTTCGACGAGTGGGAGTCGGTCCGGAACACGGTTGCAGCGAGTTACAAAAACAGCGTCAAAGCCGACGTCAAGACCGCGCAGGCGCGCAACTACGATACAGCGCGTGAGGCCGCCCTCGACGGCCCGAACGTCCCCGTCGACGTCTACGACACCCTTGTCGACACCGTCCACGACAACCTCGACAAACTCCACCGCCACGCCGACCTCAAACGGCAGGCGCTGGATGTCGACGAACTGCAGATGTGGGACCTCTACATGCCCCTGACCGGCGACGAAGGCCCCGACCTCGAGTACGAGCAGGCCACCGAGTACGTCGTCGACGCGCTTGCGCCGCTAGGCGAGGAGTACCAATCTCGCGTCGCCGAGGGCCTCGACTCCAGATGGGTCGACGTCTACGAAAACGAGGGAAAACAGTCCGGCGCGTACTCGGGTGGCACCTACGACACCCAGCCCTTTATCCTGCTGAACTACCAGCAGGACATCGCCTCGATGTACACGCTGGCCCACGAACTCGGCCACTCGATGCACTCCGAGCTGACCAAGGACGAACAGCCCTACGTCTACTCGAGCTACGAGATCTTCGTCGCCGAAGTCGCCAGCACGGTCAACGAGGCCCTGCTGACCAACCACCTGCTCGAGACCGTCGATGACCCCGAGTTCCGCAAACACGTCTTAAACGAGTTCGTAGAGCGCGTGCGCTCGACGCTCTATCGCCAGACGCTATTTGCGGAGTTCGAACACGAAACCCACCGCCTCGAGGAAGACGGCGAACCGTTGACCGCCGACCGCCTGGACGACCTCTATCGCGGCCTCAAAGACGACTACTACGAGCCTGCCGTCATCGACGACCGGATCGCCCGCGAGTGGATGCGCATCCCCCACTTCTATCGGGCCTTCTACGTCTATCAGTACGCGACCGGCATCTCCGCGGCGCTCGCGATCGTCGACGATGTCTTGGAACGTGGCCAACCTGCCGCCGAGGACTACCTCGAGTTCCTCCAGCGCGGCTCCCGTGAGTATCCGCTCGACCTCCTGCGGATCGCTGGCGTCGACATGAGCAGTTCGGACCCGATCGACCGCGCGCTCGAGACCTACGGCGAGCGCTTGAACGAGTTCGAGTCGCTGCTCGACTGACCGGCGTCGTTTCACGACCGGTCGCTTGCAATTGCTGGGTGGACAGTAACGATATCCAACAGCCTTGCCTCCGCGACCCAAAGGCACATTTACCGTCCAAATCTTATCGGCGTATATCAGGATGTCTCGAAGCCCGTCTATTCCCGACCGACCTCACCGCGATATCGACTCCGATCTTCCCGATGACGAGCGGCTCGAGGCGCTTCGCGGACACTACGAGGATATCGTCGACGTCAACGAGCAACTGTCGTCCCAGCTCGACGATGCCGAGGACCGCCGCGAGCGCCTGCAGGACAAAGTCGATCGGATCGAACGCGAAAACGAGATGCTCAAGAGCTCGTCGCTGTACATCGCCACCGTCGAAGACGTCCTCGACGACGAGCAGGTCATCGTCAAGCAACACGGCAACAACCAGGAGGTGCTCACCGATGTCTCCGCGCGGATGGTCGACCGCGTCGAGGCCGGCGACCGCGTCGCGGTCAACGACTCCTTTGCGATCCAGACGGTCCTGAACGCCGAGACCGACGCGCGCGCCCAGTCGATGGAGATCACCGAAAAGCCCGATGTCACCTACGACGACATCGGCGGCATCGACGAGCAGGTCCGCGAGGTCCGCGAGGCAGTCGAGCAGCCACTGTCCGAACCCGAACTGTTCGACGAGGTCGGCATCGATCCCCCGAGCGGCGTGCTCCTGTACGGCCCGCCGGGCACCGGCAAGACGATGCTCGCGAAAGCCGTCGCACACGAGACCGACGCCACCTTCATCAAGATGGCCGGCTCGGAACTCGTCCGCAAATTCATCGGCGAGGGATCGCGCCTCGTCCGCGACCTCTTCGAGATGGCCCGCGAACGCGAACCCGCCATCATCTTCATCGACGAGATCGACGCCATCGCGACCCGCCGCACTGAGTCGAAGACCTCCGGCGACGCCGAGGTCCAGCGAACGATGATGCAACTCTTGAGCGAGATGGACGGCTTCGAGGCCCGCGGCGAGATCCGCATCATCGCCGCCACCAACCGCTTCGACATGCTCGATCGGGCCATCCTCCGTCCCGGCCGGTTCGACCGCCTCATCGAAGTACCCGAACCCGACGAGTCCGGGCGCGAACAGATCCTCGAGATCCACACCCGCGACATGAACGTCGACGACGACGTCGACTTCGCGGAACTGGCCGCCGACACCGACGGCTACTCCGGGGCCGATATCGAGAGCCTCGCCACCGAGGCCGGCATGTTCGCCATCCGCAACGACCGCGACGAGGTCACCCACGACGACTTCGTCGACGCCTTAGAGAAGATCGAAGAAGACGACTCGAGCGACGTGGTTTCGTCGGCAGGCTACTTCTACCAGTAACACCGCCGACGGCTGCGGGGATTCGATTTCGATAGGCGTTCGAAGTGGCGTTATCGAGACTGCGTTCGGTGGATCGGGTCGAACGCTGCCGATTTCATACAACTCGACGGTTCAGAGAGACCGTGTCGCAATCTGGCACTGACTCTCTCACAGCGCGACAGGGCTGCGCTGGCGAGTCGTGCGGGTGTCTGAAACCGGTTACAACCTCGAATTAGGCGAACTCGTCGGCAAAGATGAAGTTCTCAGACCCGTCATAAATGACGTGGAGACCGCCACCACTGTCAGGCGTCCAGGTCGCTTCTTCGGTGAACACGTTATCCAAGGACACTGACACCGTGTATTCCGAACCAAACCGCGTTTTGTTGTTGACTGTGTGCGTCTGTGCGGACTCGAGTGTTACCGTTTCGGCGATCGGAACCTCGTCTTCCTGATTCCGATTCTCTTCGATGTTCTCTGCGCGAATTGAGATCGTGATCGGCTCATCGTGGAGGTTATGGACGGAGACATCCGCAGCACCTGCATCTTGGCCACTTGCCTGCACTGAGTCAGGGTCGGTGCCCTGTTTTCCTTGGAAACGAACACACCCCGAGAGGGCTGGGATCGAGAGCGCAACGGCACACCCAAGCAGGGATCGGCGGTCAAAGACCATAGTTTCCTAACACTTCGGCCGTTTCGGTGATAACAATTGGTATTACTGTCGCTCGAATGAATCGCAACGCCTTACGCTGCCCGGCCCCGAGAACGAGTATGAGCACGATTCGAGTCGTCTGCGGGACCGCGTCGGGCCCCACGGCGATGTCGTCCTACGACGCCGCGCTCGCCGAAGCCGGCGTCGAGAACTACAACCTCGTCTCGGTGTCCTCGGTAATCCCCGCCGAGACCCACGTCGAGGTCGTCGGCACCGCACCTGACCTCGGCCCCGCCGGGGACCGTCTGACTGTCGTCGAAGCCCGGGCGACAACCGCCGGTCCCGGTCGCGCGAGCGCCGCGCTCGCGTGGTCACAGTCCGTCGACGACGGTCCCGGCCTGTTCTACGAGACGTCCGGCGAGATGGATCGCGAGGACGTCGAGCGCCGGGTCCGCGAAGGGCTCGCTGCGGGGCAAGAGCTTCGTGACTGGGAGTTTACCGAGCCACGTGTCGCTGTCGAGAGCAGTCAGGCCGATTCGGGCCGATACACGACCGCGATCGTCCTCGCGGTGTACGGCGAAAGCGAACCGATCCTGTAGACTGCTCGAAGGCGAACCCTTTTCAGCCGGCAGTTCGTTGCTACGGGTACACACTTCTCATGAACGGAAATACGCCGTACGCAGGGCTACCGGGCGAGACTGGGGCTGGGCAGCGTGCCGCGGCGGACGTTCCGGACCTCTCGAGTGCGCAGAAACGACTGCTTCACCGTGACGTCTCGCGGATCGCTTCGCGCACGCGCGAGTTCCTGCCGAACGAATACGTCGTCGATGCCGACGTCTCGAGCGGGATGACCGGCCCGCAGGTCACCGTCGCCGTTCGGCCACCGGTCGGTCACGCCGTCAGTGCCGGCTTCACGCCGGATCTCGAGGATGCCGTGGCTGCCGAGGAGGTAATCACCGCCGACGAACGCGACGAGGTCGCCCGCGGGCTGGCAGCCAGTGCCGCCCTGCAGGTGAAACAGGCTGTCAACAATAGCGTGCGTCCGACGGGCAAGTAACTGGTAACTGGGTTGCTCTCCTCTCGCGTCCCGTATTAGCGAGCGTCACACACCGGCGGTCGCTCCGTGCTGTTCATGCAGACCTTCCGGACTAGCAGTGCATAGCTGACATCGTCAGTAGAGCAGTTGCTCGAGCTGATGGCGTCGCCGCTCGAGGTCGATCGCCGGGTCGATCGATTGATCGGTAATCAGTCGATCGAGCACCAGCAACGGATCCGTGCCGACTCGTTCGACTTCTCTGAGCAACAGTTCGATCGCGGTGCGGTTCGTCGCGAGTGACGAACAGAGGCCTATTGCGAGCGCAAGCGGAATCGCACGCTCGGGCTGGGTCGGAAACGCATCGCTGACCCGGTCGAACTCGGGGTCGCCCTCGCTCGTCGGAGTCGCCTCACCGGTGGCTGGCTCGAGGGTCAGACAGTGCGGACAGAACGAAACGACGCTGGCTGCCGACGGCGCGTCCGTACGGTACTCTTCCGGAACGGAAAACGAAATCGTAGCCGTACCGCAGTTGGAACAGGCCATCGGAATAAAGTCCGTCGTACGGCTCTACGTGTCTTACTGGTTGGCTGCTGGGGATTGCGCGGCAGTATCCGGCTGGATGTCCTCGAGGTCTTCTTCCGTCTCGTCTGTCTCCACGTCGACTTCCTCGGCTTCTTCCTCGCGGGCGTCTTTCTCTTCTTGCTCCTTTTTATCCTTGATCTTCTTCAGGCGGAACGTCTCCTCGCGTTCTTGCTCTTCGAGTTTCTGCTCGATGTACTCCTGGTTCTCGTAGAGTTCCGGCAGGAGCTTGAACTCGAGGGCGTTGACGCGGCGCTTGGTGGTTTCGATCTCTCGGAGCATCTTCTTCATTGCCGTCTCGACCTCGGCGGCGAGGATGATGCTCTCTAAGAGGTCCTCGTAGGCCTCGGCGGCCTCGTCGATGCGGGCGGACGTACCCATGATCCCGTAGCCACGCTGATCTAAGCTCTTCGAGACACGCGAAGACTCGATCTGCGGGACGACGACGCCCATGATGTTCTTGGACTCGGTCGTGATCTCGGGGTGTTCCTGCAGCGCCGCTGCAGCACCGCGGACCGCGACGTCACCCTCCATCGCGCGCGCCATGTTGATCTTCTGCTGGGCCGCCTCGTAGTCGTCGGCGAGGTTGCCGCGGACATCCTGGGCTTTGTCCAGAATGTCCATGAACTCCATGATCAGCCCGTCGCGTTTCTTCTCGAGCGTGCCGTGTCCCCGCTCGGAGAGCTCGATGCGATCCTCGATCGCCATCAAGTTCTTGCGGGTGGGCTTGACGTCGTTGGCCATCTTGTGGGGGGATAGCAGTCCCAGTCGGATAACTGTTTACAGTTTCCGCGCGTGCTCGCGCCCGTGTAAGGGGAACTCGATGCGATGTCGTCGAACCCACTTGAGCGGACAACTACCCGAGGAACAGATCGATCATGTCGCCCGACGACTGTCCCTTGTAAAGTTCCGAGTAGCCACAGTTCGTACAACTTACGACGTGAAACCGTCGGTTCTGGATGTCGAGCATCTTCGATAATCCGCTCCCGGTCGTCGAGATTTCGTCGATTTCCGTCTCCGTGTTACCACATTTCGGACAGCCGCGCTCGTCGTCTCTCATAGACGGCCTTTCCTGTCAATATCATAAACTCTTTGTGTTCGAATCGCCAAGGGTTCGCCAAGCCATGGCTGTCGTTTTGGGCCTCGTCTTCGTGATGGCGCTCGTCGTTCCGCTCCTTCTCTGGCTACTGATCGACCAGGAGACGTCGAACCCGACCATCGTCGACCGCGCGGACGCAGAACGGATCGCGAAAGAACGCGGCGGCCGACAGTCGTCGACCAACAGGACATCCGACGATGAGGACGAACGAGACGAATATCGGTCGTTTTGAGCCGATATCCACTGGGAGGACCGAACCGGGAAGGCTGCGTTATCCCTGTCCGACCATCCGTTCTTCGTCTTCCCACTCCTCCTGACGGAGTTCGTACTTCTGGACCTTGCCCGTCGCGGTCGTCGGCAGTTGCTTGACGAACTCGACCCGGTGGACGGTCTTGTAGCCGGCGAGGTTCTCCCGGGTAAATTCCTCGAGTTCCGCCTCGGTCACGCCCGGCTCGTTCGGATCGCCGCTTGCGGGAACGACGAACGCCTTCGGCGTCTCGCCCCACTCGTCGCTGGGTGCCGGGATCACCGCCACATCAGCCACCTCGGGGTGGTCGAACAGCGTGTCCTCGAGTTCGATACTCGAGATGTTTTCGCCGCCGGAGATGATGATGTCTTTCTTGCGGTCCTGGATCGCGATCATGCCGTTCTCGTCGATGGTGGCGAGATCACCCATGTGGTAGTAGCCCTCGATCCGGTCGGAAAACGCCTCCTCGGTCGCCTCGGGCTTGCCCCAGTACTTTTCCATGATCTGGTTGCCACGAACGACGACCTCGCCGAGCGTCTCGTCGTCGCGTGGAACGTCGTTGCCGTCCTCGTCGACGACCCTGATTTCGGTGCCGAGATAGGCCAGACCTTGCCGTTTCTTGATCCGGAACCTGTCGTCGCTGTCGTCGTCGAAGTGTCGGCGCGCGTCGGAGGTGGTGATCAGCGGCCCGGTCTCGGTCGCGCCGTAGACGTGTTTCATGTACCAGCCGAACTCGTCTTCGACAGTTCGGATGGTCGCCTCCGGCGGCGCGCTGCCGGCGGTTGCGAGCCGAACGTCGGCGTCGCCGGTCGTCTCGGGCTCGTTTTGCTCATAGTAATCGATGAGCATATTCAGCACCGTCGGCGCACCACACATGTAGGAGACATCTTCCGAGCGGACGGTCTCGAAGATCTCCCCGGCGTCGATCCCGCGCGTACAGACGTGTTTTGCACCGATCCCCGTCACCGCGAAGATGTGCCCCCAGCCGTTCGCGTGGAACATCGGCAGCGTCCACAGATAGACGTCGTCGTCGGTCAGGCTTTGATGACCAACCGTCAGGTACGCGTGAATCGTCTCACAGCGATGGGTGCGACAGACGCCCTTCGGATCACCCGTCGTCCCCGAGGTGTAGTTGATCGTGATTATCTCGTCTTCGGCCATCTCCGGGCGGTCGTAGTCGGTGCCCGCCTCCTCGAGTACAGCCTCGAACGACTCCCATTCACCCTCAACCGCGTCGGCGTCGTTCGTGATGAACGTCTCGGTCGGCACCTCATCACGGATAGCCTCGATTTTCTCGGCGAAGTCGTAGTCGGCGTAGATCGCGTCGACACCAGCATCGGTGAGGATGTATGCGAAGTCGTCAGGCGTCAGCCGGTAGTTCAGCGGCGTGTGGATCGCCCCCGTTTGCATGATCCCGTAGGCCGCCTCGAGGTGATAGTGGGTGTTCGGGTCGAGGACGGCGACGCGGTCGCCTTTTTCGATGCCCCGCGCTTGCAGCGCCGCCGAAAACCGATCGGCGCGTTCGCCGAGTTCGTCGTACGTGAACCGTTCCCCCGTGGTGGCAACGACTGCCTCGTCGTCGCCGTAGTGTGTCCGCGCCCGGTCTAAGAACTCCGGGACGATCAGTGTCTTGTGCATACATACCACGGATTGTCGGCGGCATATACGATAGTTTCGATCAAACAGATTTCTGATAACAATCGTCGGGGCTACCACTTGGTGGGGAGCCAGCCACTACTGGCGCTGTTGTGAGATGCGATCTGTAGACGAGAGACGTGACTCGGCGACGATGCCTGAAAGAAGGAAACGAAGCGAGCGGTCGCTTAGTCGGCCTGGACGGCTTCTGCCGTCTCGTCTTCGCGGTAGTGCTCTTCGATGAGTTCCTCGTCGATCCGGTTGAGTTCCGTCTTCGGCAGGTCCGAGAGCAGATCCCAGCCGAGGTCGAGCGTTTCGTCGATCGATCGGTTGGTGTCGTACCCCTGCTGAACGAACTCCTCCTCGAAGCGGTCGGCGAAGTCGAGGAACTTGTTGTCACGCTCGGACAGCGCCTCGCGACCGACGATGTTCACGAGGTCGCGCAGGTCTTCACCTTCCGCGTACGCGGCATACATCTGATCGGAGACGTCGCCGTGGTCCTCGCGCGTGAGGCCCTCGCCGATCCCGTCGTCCATCAGCCGCGAGAGGCTCGGCAGGACGTTGACCGGCGGCTCGATGCCCTGGCTGTTCAGGTCCCGGTCCATCATGATCTGGCCTTCGGTAATGTAGCCAGTCAGGTCCGGAATTGGGTGCGTGTCGTCGTCACCGGGCATCGTCAGGATCGGAATCTGCGTGACCGAGCCTTCCTTGCCCTCGATTCGACCGGCACGCTCGTAGAGCTGTGCCAGGTCGGTGTACATGTAGCCGGGGTAGCCACGTCGACCCGGAACCTCCTCACGTGCGGCACCGATCTCGCGCAGTGCCTCACAGTAGTTGGTCATGTCCGTCAGGATGACCAGCACGTGGTAGTCCTCCTCGAAGGCGAGGTACTCGGCCGTGGTGAGCGCAAGTCGCGGCGTGACCTGCCGCTCGACTGCGGGGTCGTCCGCGAGGTTCATGAAGACGACAGAGCGCTCGAGTGCGCCCGTGCGCTCGAAGTCGTCCATGAACTCGTTTGCCTCTTCGGCGGTGATCCCCATCGCACCGAAGACGACAGCGAACTCGGAGCCTTCGCCCTCGCCTTCCTCTTCTTCCGGCACCGTCGCCTGACGGGCGATCTGCAGTGCGAGTTCGTTGTGGGGCAGCCCCGATGCAGAGAAGATCGGCAGCTTCTGGCCACGGACCAGCGTGTTCATGCCGTCGATGGCCGACACGCCGGTCTGGATGAACTCCTCGGGGTACTCCCGGGAGTAGGGATTGATCGCTTCGCCGACGATGTCCTGTCGTTTGTCGGGGACGATCTCCGGGCCGCCGTCGATCGGGTTCCCGGAGCCGTCGAGCACCCGCCCGAGCAGGTCCTCGGTGACGGGCATCTTCATCGTCTCGCCCAGGAAGCGAACGGAGGCGTTGCGGTCGATCCCGCCCGTGCCTTCGAACACCTGGATCGAGACGATACCCTCGCTCGATTCTAGTACCTGGCCGCGCAGCGTTCGCCCGTCTTCGGTCTCGATCTCGACGATCTCGTCGTACCCAACCGGTTCGTCGACCTCGGCGAACACCAGCGGACCGCTGATTTCCGTGATAGTCTGGTACTCTTTCATTGTTAGTACAGTGCGCGGAGTTGTTCTTGGAGGTCGTTCTCGATCTCGTCGATGAACTCGTTCCACTCTTCGGCCGTGCCCATCCGGTTGAGCCGCGGCGCGGCATCGACGTCCTGGATCTCCTCGACCGGGACGCCGGCCTCGAGTGCGTCGAATGCCTCGTCGCTGAACGTCTTGATCGCTGTCAGCATCCGATATGTCTTCTCGGGTTCGCAGTAGGTGTCGACGTCGTGGAGCGCGTTCTGCTGGAGCCACGCCTCACGCAGGTAGCGTGCGACCTCGAGCGTGAGCTGCTGGTCTTCCGGCAGCGCGTCTTTCCCGACGAGCTGGACGATCTCCTGAAGTTCGTCCTCCTCGTCTAACACGTCGACGGCCCACTGGCGAACCTCGGGCCAGTCGCTTTCGACGTTCGATTCCCACCACGGGTCGAGCTGATCCTTGTACAGCGAGTAGGACTCGTTCCAGTTGATCGCCGGGAAGTGCCGACGTTCCGCGAGGTCGGCGTCAAGCGCCCAGAACGTCTTGACGATACGCAGCGTGTTCTGGGTGACCGGCTCGGAGAAGTCGCCGCCGGGCGGGGAAACCGCACCGACGACCGAAATCGTGCCTTCGCCGCCGTTGATCAGCTGGAACTTGCCGGCGCGCTCGTAGAACTCCGAGAGCGCAGCCGCCAGATATGCGGGGTACCCCTCTTCGCCGGGCATCTCCTCGAGTCGGCTCGAGATCTCCCGCATGGCCTCTGCCCACCGCGAGGTGGAGTCGGCCATCAGCGCGACGTCGTAGCCCATGTCACGGTAGTATTCTGCGATCGTGATCCCGGTGTAGATACAGGATTCACGGGCTGCGACGGGCATGTTCGATGTGTTGGCGATGAGGCAGGTCCGGGCCATCAGCGGGTTCCCGGTCTGTGGGTCCGGCAGTTCCGGGAAGTCCTCGATGACCTCGGTCATCTCGTTGCCACGCTCGCCACAGCCGATGTAGACGACGATGTCCGCGTCGGACCACTTGGCGAGTTGCTGCTGGGTGACCGTCTTCCCGGAGCCGAAGGGGCCCGGAATGGCGGCTGTCCCGCCCTTTGCAAGCGGGAACAGACCGTCCTGGACCCGCTGGCCGGTCACCAGCGGCTCGGTCGGCGTCTGCTTGTCACCGGCGGGCCGGGCTTCACGAACCGGCCACTCCTGGTGCATCTGGATCTCTTCGCCGTTGTCGAGTTCGACGACGGTCTCCTCGACCGTGAACTCGCCGGCCTCGATGGCCGTGACCTCGCCGCCCTCGTAGTCAGGCGGCACCATGACCTTGTGGTCGATGGTGACGGTCTCTTCGACGATCCCGACGACGTCGCCGGGTTCGACCGTGTCGCCTTCTGTGACTTCGGGGTTGAACTCCCACTTCTTCTCGAGGTCGATCCCGGGGGCGTCGACCCCGCGGTCGAGGAACGCAGTCCCCATCTTCTCCTCGAGGACGTCGAGTGGCCGCTGGACACCGTCGTAGATGGAGTCCAGCATGCCGGGTCCGAGGTCGACGGAAAGGGGCTCGCCCGTGTTCTGGACGGGTTCGCCCGGGCCGACGCCGGAGGTTTCCTCGTAGACCTGAATCGTGGTCAGGTTCCCTTCGATCTCGATGACCTCGCCCATCAGTCCTTCGTCGCCGACGTAGACGACGTCGTTCATCCGGGCGTCGAGGTCCGCGGCGGTCACGACAGGACCGCTCACGCTTTCGATTACACCGTCTTCGTCGACGGATTCGATGTCTTCTGCCTGGCTCATAGTTTAGCTGTCTTCGTCCTCTTCCATCAGGTCGATACCGATCGCGCGTTTGATCTGCTCGCGCAGGCCGCCGCCACCGGTGCCGCTCCCGATCGTGACGACGACTGGCTCGACGCTCGTCTCGACCTCCTGGCGAACGTTACGCGACAGGTGCTCGAGGTCGTCGTCGTGCATAACGACGATCCCGACGCCCTCGTCTTCGAGAGCGGCTGTCGCGGCGTCGTCTAGCTGTTCGTCTTTCTCGTCGTCCGCCACGTTCTCGAATCGACTGACCCCCGCGAGGCGGAAGCCGGTCGTAAACTCCGGGCTGCCGACGACTGCGATTTCCTGGCTCATAGCACCACCAGTTCCTCTTCGATCTCGTTTTCGTCGAGTCCGACCTCTCGGCCCCGTGCGATAGCACGGATGTTCTCGACCTCGCGTTCTTTCGCGAGGATGTACGACAACACGGCCGAGACCGAGGTCGGGTAGATGCTCGAGAGCGTATCCGAATACTCGAGCAACGCAGCGTCTAGTGCGTGCTCGAACTGGATAAGGCTGTCAGCATCGCGCAGCTGATCGAGCGCCGCCGAGAGGCGGTCGCCGTAGTGGCGGTTCTCGGCGATGTGGTCGACGAGCGCGTCGTAGTCGCCGACGAGTCGATTGAGATCGGACTCGTCGAACAGGACGCCACCGTCGATGTAGTAGGATGCGGGATCGAGGTCGGCCCCGCTGCGGGCGAGCCGAAACGCGTTCCGGGCGTTCCGGAAGTCGATTTCGGCTTGCAGGAACTCGATGTAGTTCGCTATCGGGCCTTCCTGTGGCTCGGCGCCCGGACCGCGGGAGACGTCTGCGAGCAAGTTCTCGTAGAACTCCCGGTCTAAGGCGTTCTCGAGGGGGACGAGCGCGCCGGTCTCTTCGTACTCCTCGAAGGCCTCGGTCAGCGCCTCGTAGTACATCGTGCTGTAGAGCACTTCGATCGCGTCCTCGATCGTGTCAGTCTCGAGAAGTCGGTCGATCGTCCGCTCGTCGAGTTCGCCGGCACGGATGAGGTCCGTGCGGATCTCCTCGGGATCGCTGTCGGTGTAGATCCCACGGAAGATCGTCTTCAGGTTCCAGACGTCGAACTTCCGGAGGTACCGAGCGATGAGGTCGTAGAGTCGCCCCTGCGACCAGTCGATCAGATCCTCGAAGTGCTTTGCGAGATTGCGGTTGAGCGCGTACTCGATCAGGTCGACGCCCGAAAAGCGCGTTCCGAGCTCGTTGATCTCGCGTTCGTACTCGGTCTCCTCCATGAACCGCGCGATCTCGCTCGGCCCCATCCGGATCAGCTTGCGATAGTCTTCGTCCGAGAACAGCGAGGCTCGGCGTGACCGGACGCGAGCGTTCACGTATTCCGGATTTGAGGCACCTGCGCTCATTGCTCGAAGAGTCGGTTGCTGATCTCCTGAAGGTTGTCTTCCCACACGTCCTCGAGAACCGAGTCGAACGTGTTGTTGACCCGGACGCGGGACTGCTCGCTCTCGACGACGACGCCGCCGAGACAGTCGACGTCGCCGGCGTACTCGTAGCCGTCGTACTCGTCGACGATCGACTCGAGCAGTGCCTGGTCGTCGCTGCGACCGTAGACGCTGACGTCGTCGCCTGCGTCGAACTCGACGCTTGCGGCCTCGAGCAGTTCGCGGGTCAGTTCCTCGCGAGTGTCGCCCTCGAGGGCAGCGAGTTCGTCCTCGACTGCTTCGTGGACCTCTCCGAGGACGTCACGGCGGGCCTCCAGACGCTTCTGTTTCGCCTCCAGCTTCGCACTGGAGAGACGCTGTTCGCGGAGTTGGTCGATTTCGCGTTCGACCGCAGCTTCCGCGTCGGCGAGGATATCCTCGGCATCGGACTCGGCGGCCGATTCGATCTCCTCGGCGCGCGTTTCACCCTCCGCGCGGATGTCCTCCGCACGCGCGTTGGCCTCGTCTCGAATGTCTTTGACGACTGTATCCAAACTCATTGGTGAAGAAGGGGGGGGTTGGCTTTTACACGATGAAGACGGTGACCAGGGCGAGGATCACGAGCGTCTCTGGGAGGACGGTCATGATCAGGCCTGGGACGAACATGTCGTCGTCTTCAGCGATGGCGCCGACTGCCGCTGCGCCGATACCGCGCTCTGCGTAACCTGCTGCGAGAGCCGCGAGACCGACAGCGACTGCCGCTGCGCCTGTGTTTTCGAGGGTTGGTCCGGCCGCCTGTGCCGCCTGCAGTGCGATGTCAAGTTCACTCATTGTTAGTAGTCCTCAATGTGGTTTCGATCGGTTCCGAACGGTTCGTAGTTCTCCCCACCGCCTTCATAAAACTTGTTAAAGAATTCGACGTACTCGAGACGAACGGCCTGTAAGCCGGCGCTTGTCACGCCAAGTGCTAGCACAACCACGTGTCCGAGTACGAGAATCACAAGTCCGCCGAGCAGGGCTGCGGTGCCCGAGTGCATGAGGCCGTTGAAGACGACCTCCGCACCCTCGCCGTAGTGTTCGGCGACGTAGCTCGGCTCGTGCGTTCGAAGGAAGTGGAATTCGCCGTTGGGGTCCTCGTAGGCGCCGAAGAACAGCAGGTTGACCACGAACGCCATGCCGGCCTTCGCGAGCAACACTGCGCCCATCCGGGTGTACGAGATGACGTTCACGACGACGTCGAGCGCTTCGACGGCTTCGACGGGTTCGCTGACGATCAGCATCACGAGCCCGATCAGGAACATGAGCAGCGGTGCTGTCAGCTCGAACCCGAGTCCTGGGACGGTGAACAGTCCCAGTCCGGAGAACCCAGTGAAGCCGATCGGGAACGGCCCGCCGCTTGCGAACGTCGTGAACAGGAAGTCCGGCTTCGTAGCTTGCCCCTGTGTGGAGAAGATCCAGATCCAGATGCCGTTGATCATCAGGATCCACGATCCGCTGTGGAACAGGGCATCCTTGAAGCCGTGGCTGAGGTTCTCGTAGAAGTCCAGGATGTATCCAATGTTGAGGTGGAGAATCCCGGCCAGCACGCTAATAACCATCCAGCCCAGCGCGAAGTCGGCCGCTGCCGGCTCGAGCCCCTTGTTGAGCGGGAGCCAGTCGATGCCAAGCGTCTGATGCCAGACGACTTCTCCGAGCACGTGCAGGCCGAAGATTTCGCCGTAGATGAACCCGAAGATGGTCGTGAACAGACCAGCCCAGATGGCGACGCCGCCGAGACTGGAGATCGCTTCGCTGTCGACCTGCGTTGCCATGTAGCCTCCGAGGGCCATGTAGATGATGCCGTAGCCGGCGTCACCGATCATGAATCCGAAGAACGCCGGGAACGTCAGGAACAGGAAGACCGTCGGATCCAGTTCGCTGTATTTCGGCCGGTTAACTGCCTGCACGAGCAGTTCGAACGGCTTCGCTGGTCCCGGGTTATCCTGAATCGTCGGCGGCTCGTCGCCCATCGTGACCGTCGAGCCACCGTCGGTAACCGCCTTCTGTTGTTGGTCGTCCGCTTCGGCGGGCGATTCGTCTCCTTCGTCGGCTGCCGACGGCGCGCCCTCCTGTACGTCTTCAGTGTGGGCGTGTGCGCCGTGGCGGTCGTAATCGGCCCGCTCGAGTTCTTCGATCTCGACGCTGTCGCCGACCGCGTCGTTCAACGCAGCGACAAGTCGATCGTACTCGTCGGTCGGGATCCAGCCTTCCGCGATGAACGCGCGATCGGTCGTCGCGAACTGCAGCGGCGCTTCCGCCTGCTGGACCTCGATCGTCAACTGCTCTTCGACGCGCAGGAGGAAGTCGGCTTCCGCCTGTTTGATCTCCTCGAGTTCTGCGTCGATTTCGTCACGTCGGGACTCGAGGGACTGCTTTTCGTCCTCGAGGTCGGCGACGTACGCTTCGGGACTCTGTTCGGTCTCGGGCACCTCGTGTCGGGTGACGTCGACCCCGACCAGTGCGTCGTCGATCGGCGCCTCGTCGGTGTCGTCGGTGGGTGCGGCGACGATCGCCACGACGTCGCCACCGGTGAACGTCTCGAATGCCTGAATGTCGTCGGACGCGGCGACGGCGTCCTCGATCGCGCCGACGTCACCTTCGACGACGACCACGTCGACCGTCTCGTACCCCGACAGCAAGTCGAGGTCGATGCCCAGTTCCGCGAAGGGCGCGACGCGGTTGATCTTCTCGTCGACCTGCCGCAGTTCGTTGGTGATCTCGCCGCGGCGATCGTCGAGTTCGTTGACCCGCGTGCGGATCTCCTCGAGTCGCGCTTCCCAGTCCTCGCCGATGCGTCCCGGTTCGGCCTCGTCGGCCGACAGCTCCAGGGTGCTCTGGAGGGCGCGGACGGTCACCAACTTCTCGGACGCCTCGTCGGCGCCGGCGATGGGATTGCCGTTGTCGAAGCCCTCCCACGAGCCGTCGTAGTCCGAGAGGTGCACCAGGTTCAGTCCATGGATCGTCTCGATGACCGTGGGCATAATGCCCCGGGAACCGGTCACCGAGACCTTGCTCATCCGTTCAGGTCTGAGCATGGACGTCCTCCTGGAACAGTTCGACGACGTGGTCGGTCACTTCGTCGACCCGGTCTCGGGCGCGCTCGGCGAGTGCCTCACGCTCCTGTTCGCCTTCTTCGAGGACCTGCTCGCATTCCGCATCGATCTCTTCGCGAGCCTCCTCCAGGCGGCGCTCCTTGAGCTCCTGCGCCTCCTGTTCCGCTTCTGTGCGAATTTCCTCGGCACGTTTCCGGGCCTCGGCTATTCGCTCGTCGCGGTCGTTTTCTGCCAATGCGACGATCTCGTCGGCCTCGTCTTCGGCCGACTTAATTCGTTCGAGAACCTCTGGCCTCGGCATACTCTAAGCAAGCAGACGTTTGCCAGAGCGTGTATATGGTAGTTGCGAAAGTGACTCAGTGGCTGTCGTTCTCGAACAGCCGGTAATTCCTCGTTAGTCGCATCTCATAGCGCCGGGAACAGCAGACATATGTCGATCGGATCGAAATCGAACACTAATGGGACTTCTCGAGAACAAGGCCCGTGCCCGACTGTTTTATAAGTACCTCTCGCGGGTCTACGATCAGGTGAACCCCTTCATCTGGACCGAGGAGATGCGCAACGATGCGCTCTCTCTGCTCGATATCGAGGAGGAGATGACCGTCCTCGACGTCGGCTGTGGGACCGGCTTTGCGACTGAAGGGCTGCTCGAGCACGTCGACGAGGTCTACGCGCTCGACCAGAGCGAACACCAGCTCGAACAGGCCTACGAGAAGTTCGGCAAACACGCACCGCCGGTTCATTTCCATCGGGGTGACGCCGAACGACTTCCGTTCGCGACGGACACGTTCGATGTCGTCTGGTCGTCGGGTTCGATCGAATACTGGCCGAATCCGATCCTCGCACTCCGGGAGTTCCGTCGTGTCCTCAAACCCGGCGGACAGGTGCTCGTCGTCGGTCCGAACTATCCCGACAACGTCGTCAGCCAGCTGCTGGCCGACTCGATCATGCTCTTTTACGACGAGTACGAGGCCGATCAGATGTTCAAGACCGCCGGCTTCGAGGACGTCAAGCACGCCTTCATGGGTCCCTCGTACGACCCCGACGTTGCGATCACGACGATCGGCCGCGCACCCGAGTAAGCACGTCTCAGCGTGCCGTCGTCTCGAGCGTCATCGTCCACTGCCCGTCAACGGCGAGCGTGACGGTGACCGAATCGCCTGCGGTAAGCGTTGGGCTGTTCGTCTCGGCGATCGAAACGCCAGCTCGTTCCCCTGCTGTCCACGTCGAATCACTTCTCGCGTTGAACGGGCCGTCGGGCGCGCCATCGAACCCGCTTGCACCGACGAACGGAACTGGCGGTTGTGCAGCCAGCGTCGTGCCGTCGATCGAAATCGTCACCGACAGCGTCTCGACGTCGATAGGATCTCCCGTGAGATGCGTGATCTCGATCGTAGAGTGGTTACTGTCGGCCGAAAGTTCGAATGTCGCGGTTGGGCTGGCTGGCTCGAGCGACCACGCACCAGCGCCGACGGCGACGATCGATGCCAGACAGATGGTCAGTGCTAGCAGCAGGATGACGCCAAGACTCTGGCTGATGCCGCGCGTTCTTCTGGCAGCGATCGTGCTGGCCCCTTCGTTCGTCATCACGACCGTCTGGTCGCGTGTTATCGTATAAAGGTCCGCTTGCCCGTCGACCGGGCCTGTTGTCTAGCAGCGCTAGCTATTCGAAACTGAGACTGTGACGTTGGTTTCCGTTGGCCGCTCTACCGTTAGTTCGTATCCGCCGCTGGGTGGGACATACCAGAGGTTGCCATCTGCGTTCGTCTCGCCGACCTCGAAGCCGCTGATCGTGACCGTTGCTGTGACTGGCTCACCGTCTTGGTTGACCACCGTCACTTGCTGTGGACCTTTTGCGGGCGTCTTGTCGACCGTTATCTTGAGCCCGTCTTTCTGCCACTCTTGTTGACGAACCGTTGGCACCATCTCTGGCTCCAGTGTCTGTAGCTCACGATGAATGTCTCCTGTTCCACCGTCGAGATACGCTTTGAGCCTGCCTTGCTCGTGGGAGATGTCGATCTGGTACAGCTGTGCCGTCGTGTATTCACTAACCGACGGTGACTGCCCCGTATCGTATGCCCAGGGATACAGGTCACTGCTGTGCCCGTATGCCTCCAAGAGATCTGCGAACTGGGTTGACGTCGATGTATCCCGGTTGTCGAATCGAGTCGCTTCGCGAAGGTAGTCCTCGTCGAGAGTCTCGAGAACATATCCGTTCTCTGATGTCTCGACGGAAATATACTCGATTGCTCCGTTTCCATACGCGTTCGACAAGAGCTGGTCACGGATTTCGGTGCGATGCATCTTGAGTTTATCTTGCTGGTCTGTAACTGATAGAGAACTCCCAGAAACGCGATCCGAACGCTCTTTGAGTGTATCGAACGCTTCGGAGAGGGCCGCTGCCTCCTGATGATTTCGGAGCAACGTTTTCAGCAATTGTCTGCTCGAGAGTTCTCCGGCAGCGTGTGCTCTCACCGCCTGCTTTTCGCGTTCCTTGAGGGTATTCGAGCGGTCTTTCAGCCGGTCGTATGTGGTTTGAAGTAATGCACGCCGCTCTGCAGTGGTTGCATCGTTGAACTGTCTATCGAGAGTGATGTACTGGGTGTGATCGATCCGAAGCTCGTCGTCCGTGCTCGCGAGCGCTGTCCCAAGGTCAGGACCGTACTCGGCATACTCGCTTCTGGCTGTTCCCTCGAGCGAGAGCCGGTTCGTCGTATTCGACACTGTCAGTAGCCCGGAGTTGGCCGAGTCGGTAGTTGCAACCTGATTCTGAACCGACATCGTTGCGGGTGCGCCTGCTGAAGATCCGGATGTCGCCATCCCTGGGACGACAGTCAGGGATGAGACGAGAAGTAGTGCGAGGAGGGGCGGAATCGAGCGGTTCATCGTCGAATCGTAAACTCTCCTGATACAAAAACTGGTCGCACTGCTATTGAACCACGAGTATGAGAAATGAACTATCGCTAATCATGCGTTGACACTGAATCAGAAGTGCTCTCCGCCCTCGAGACGCTTCACTTCCGCTGGTAACGCTTTATTTTCCGATGGAAAGTGTTTTTTCCTCCGGGAAACCACCTGTTGATACGCATGCGGGTATCCACCGCCATCACAGTTGCCCTCTCAGCCCTCCTGGTGGCGTCTTTCCTCGGGACGGTGGTCGCTATACCGGGTGCAGCCGCTCCCCCCGCGCCCGAACAGACGACTGCAGGTGCCGATCGGTCCCTGGCATCACAAGACCGAGTCGCTTCCCCGCTTTCGAGTAATTCTCACGAGTGGTCAGTCGATCAGTCAGTATCGATTCCCACTGCAGTGCAGTCGACGCCGGAAGCGACTCCAAAGCAGGTAATTCGTCTTACCGTTCGCGATAATGGTGACGTTCGATGGACAATCGAAAGTCGGTTTCTCCTGACGAACGAGAGCGAAACTGATTCGTTTCGAGCGTATGCCGACCAGGTCACGGCCGGCGAGCGAACTGTTGGTCTCTCACCCGAGCAGTTCGAACGCTTCCGTCAGGTCGCTCAACGGGAAACCGGTCGCGAGATGTCGATCAAAGACGCCCAGTGGGACGAACCGCGCATCACCGAGCCACCGGCCGACGGTGACGGCAGCGAGGAATCGAAGTCCACCACCGAGAACGCTCGGATCGGGGTAATCTCCTATTCGTTCACCTGGACGAACTTCGCGACCGTCGACAGTGATCGAATCCACTTCGGTGACGCGTTCCAGTCGGAACACGGAACGTGGATGGGGTTGACTTCGGGACAGCGTCTCGTCGTCGAAGCACCGCCTGAGTATGCCCTCGAGACACCGACGCAACTCTCCTGGGACGGTCCCTACGAGTTTACTACCGACGAACTCGAGATCGTGTTCGTTCGGACCGGAACCCTTCCGTCGTCGGCGTCTGGCTGGCTGATCGGGGGTGCCCTCGTGATCATCGCTACCATCGGAACTGGTGGGTACCTGTTGGCGAAACGTGACGACAGGACCGACCTCCCGATCCCGATCGATCGGCTGCCGTTGCCCGAACGGCTCGGATTCGGCGACCGCGATACCAACGAGCACTCCACGCCGGCTGCGGATACCGCTACTGGGTCCGATCCCGTATCCGGGGTGGACTCGCCGTCCGGCGTGGCGACAACTGGTCGATCCGCCGCTGAAGATGTCGATCCTGATCGTGACGGTGGAACGAGCCTCGAGTTCGAGGAGTCCGACTACCACGACATCGATCCCGAACTGCTGAGTGACGAGGAGCGCGTCCTCCGCCTGCTCAAACAAAACGGCGGCCGGATGAAACAGGCGTCGATCGTCTCGGAGACCGGCTGGTCGAACGCCAAGGTCTCGCAGTTACTGTCGAAGATGGACGACGACGACGAGATCGAGAAACTCCGCATCGGGCGGGAGAATCTCATCACGTTGCCGGGCGTCGACCTGACCAATTTCGACTGATCGATCGGACCGTCACCGCCCGGGGACGACGCTTAGCTCTCAGTCGACTCCGAATCGGTGGTGGTCGAATTTGAACTGTCGGCGCTCGTGTCCGGAGTGTACTGAATCTCCGTGCCAACCGAGGCGTAGATGTCGTCCCAGTCTTTGTCTTCGTCCATCAGGAAGACTTCGACGGTCAGTGACCCCGCGCCGAATTCTTCGATCCCGGCTGGCCGAACGTCGATTGTGAACGTGCCGTTTTCCGTCATCCGGACTTCTTCTGTGCGCTCGATGATCTTCTGCTCGTCTTCGTTGATCTTGACGAAGAAGTACGGCTCGCCCTCCACGTCGCCGTGTTCCGGCGGATCGACGTTCTCCATGCTGGTGTTGGCGACGACCTCGAGGTTGAAGTTCGAGTATCCCTCACCGCTTTCCGCGGGCACTTTGTCGACGAATGTGACGGACTTGATCCGGTCCTCACGTTTATCCTCCATCGGTCGGTTCGGTTCTTCGGGCGGAGACCACGCTGCAGTTGCGGTGTCGTCACCACCATCCGTGCTCGTGTCTTCCTCGGTCGGTTCGACATCACTCGACGTGTTATCCGCGTCGTCGGATCCGTTCGCGTTCGACTCAGTCACTGACTTCGTGTCGGTCTCGTTTGTCGGCTCACCGGCTTGAGTGCCACCGAGGGCACTACACCCGGAAAGAGCCACAAGCAGTGCAACGGCGATTACTGCGGCGTTTCGGAATTGCATCGTAGCCACGTCTTCCGAGACGGTCGCCATTACTACAGCCTCGATAAGCGGCTACCACTCGATCGACGGCGAACGGATCGGAAACGAACTGGAACGACCGTTTTTGGGTGTTGTACGCTGCGGGACGATCGTTATACAGTGCAAAAGACGGCTCGCTCACACTGTTTGTTCGCGATCAGGCCGGCAGCGTCCGCTCGACAACTTGCCACGTGCATCGTTTTCCGCTCGGGTTCGTTCGGCTCACCCTCGCGCAAAAATCTGCACTAAAAACAGCCCACGGTACCTACGCTAACGGCGTCCGCTCGACGACCTGCCCGTCGTAGGTCGGATACTGCTCGACGATCTCGCCGTCTTCGAGATCGCCTTCCTCGATCATCTCCTCTAAGAGCCACCACGCGACCTCGACGTGGTTCGTCTTGACTGTGTAGAACTCCTCGGGGACACCGAGGGCCTCGAGTCGTTCGGGGTCGGCGTAGGTCTTCCCGTAGACGAGGGTGCCGTCGTCGGTGACGTCGTCGAATTCCCGGCGGACGTTGCGGGCCATGCGCTTCAGGCGGCGGCGGTGCTGGGCCGCGTCCTTGAACACGGAGGTACAGAAGTAGACCCGTTCGTGGTCGCCCATGGCCTCGAGAATGTCCTCACGGGAGCCGTCGACGGCGCTCATGTGGTCTTCTTTGAGTTCGAACCCCTGTTCCTGCATCCGACGGTAGTTCCCGTCGCTCATCTCGAACTCGTTGACGTTACAGAACTCCGCTGCGCCTTCATCTAAGAACTCGAGGAACTCCTCCTCGGCGCGGATGCCGGGGATCTCGAAGGCGGGCGTGAGGCCTTCTTCGCGGGCGATATAGAGGATTTCCTCCCACTCGGTGCCGTGGAGGTCACCCCACTTCTCGAGTGGTGGGTGGAAGCGAATCTCGTCTAAGCCCGCCTCGGAGAGTCGACGCATGTTCTCGCGACCACCCGGAATTCCGGTGTAGAGGTGGGTGTGGTGGTCCTCGCCGAACTCGTCTTTGAGTAACTCGAGGTAGTGACAGGTCCGCCCCAGCGCCTCCTGGGGTTCGCCGCCAGTGATCGACGTGCCGAGGGCGTCCATTCGGTGAGCCTCGGTGAGGACGTCCTCGTCGCTCTCGACGAGTCGTTCGTTGGCGTAGACGTCGGTGACGTTCTTGCGATTCTCACCGAGCGGGCAGTAAAAGCAGTCGCGCTGGTCGCAGTAGCCGTAGACGAACAGCACCATCTTCCCACCTTTCGCGCACTGCTCACAGCCCTTCGAGATCATTCGAACCAACGTAGCCGTCCAAGCCTCAAAAGGGGTACGAATCCACGTCGCCGCTGTGCCACGTTGGTCCGTCTCGTTGGTCGATCCGTTCGAGTGACTCGATGCGATCTGCTACCAATCGGACATGTACTGGGATGGTCCGTCCCAGAAGACGGAAATAGCGCGGCGTGCAATTATGAGCCGATGCTGCTGGTCCTCTGTGTCGACCTCGACGACGACCTCGGCCGCAAGACCGGCTTCTCGACGCCGGTCATCGGTCGCGACCCAGTCGAGGAGGCGGCCGTTGCCCTCGCGACCGCGGATCCGGAGGACTCGGACGTCAACGTCATCTTCCAGGGATTGCACATCTACGACGACCTTGACGAGCGCGACGAGAGCGTCGAGGTCGCCGTTGTCACCGGTAACGATCAGGGCGACGTCAGCGCCAACCGCGAGGTCGGCGACGAGGTCGACACCGTCCTCGCGAGCCTCTCGACCGGCGAGGACGTCACCGCACTCGTGATCACCGACGGCGCACAGGACGAATCCGTCATTCCGATCATCCGCTCGCGGGTGCCTATCGATGGCGTCCGGCGGGTCGTCGTTCGGCAGGCTCAGAACTTGGAGTCGATGTACTACACGATCAAACAGGTGTTAGACGACCCCGAGACGCGCGGGACAGTCCTCATCCCGCTTGGCATTCTCCTGTTGATCTACCCGCTCGCGCTAGTCGGAGCCGTCCTGAACCTCCCCGGGCTCGTACTGGGAACGACATCGACGTTGCTCGGGCTCTATCTCATCTCGCGCGGCCTCGGTCTCGGGGACGTGCTCGATACGGCCGTCGAACGAGCGCGCCGATCGCTATATGCCGGTCGGACAACCCTGTTTGCGTACGTCGTCGCCGCTGCCCTGTTCGTTCTCGGGGGCGTCAGCGGACACGACAGCCTCGAGGCCGTTCGGTCGTCGTCCGGTGGCGAACTCGAGGCACCCGTCATGCTCGCTGCGCTCGTCTATGGCTCGATCCACTGGTTTGCTGCTGCCGGGCTGACGACTAGCCTCGGTCAGATCACCGATGAGTACATCGCCGGCTCGCTCGAGTGGCGCTATCTCAACGCGCCCTTTTACGTGCTCTCGATCGCGGTCGTCCTTCACGCGGTGAGCGCGTTTTTCCTCGGCAAGGTCGAAATCGCTTATCTGGCGGCAGCGCTGACGGCAGGGACGGTACTCGGAATCGCAAGTACGCTTACGTTTGCCGTCGCGGAATCACGACTGTCCGACACGGGGCGTGAGGAGGGAACGCGACAGGCCGATCGGGTCTGACGAGTTGCGTTACCGTTCGCGCTGAACGACGAACTCCGCGAGCTCGAGGAGATACTGTCGGGCGTCGGAATCAGCGACTTCGACGCGATCCAAGGCATCGATCGCGCGGTCGGCTTCCTGCCGGGCGGCAGCGTTGGCCTCGTCCGGCGTGAGATCGGTCACCTGCACGACCGATGGCCGTTCTAAGGCGGCGTCGTGTCCGGTCGGTTTGCCGAGTGCTTCGGGATCGGCGACGGCATCTAACACGTCGTCTCTGATCTGGAAGGCAACGCCGACCCGTTCTGCGTATTCACCCAGTGCATCGACGGTGACGGGGTCGGAGTCAGCGGCGATCGCCCCGAGTTCGGCGGCGGCCCGGAACAGCGCGCCGGTCTTCCGGCGTGCGAGCGTCATGTACTCGTCTTCGTTGGCTGGCTCGGCCGCCAGCTCGGTCGCCTCGCCGATGCCGAGTTCGACCATCGCGTCGGCGACGACACGGGTCGCATCCGGATCGGGCGAAAAGAGCGCGAACGCCTCTCCCAGTAAGCCGTCGCTGGTGATAATCGCCGGGCCGTGGCCGAACTCGGCCCAGGCGCTGGTCGTCCCGCGTCGGAGTTCGGAGCGATCGATGATGTCGTCGATAACGAGCGACGCCGTATGGACGAGTTCGATGCCGACGCCGAACTCGACGGCGTCCTCTGCCCGGCCACCCACCGTTTCGCAGGCCAACAGCGTCACCATCGGTCGGACACGCTTCCCCCCGGAGAGCGCGATATGGCGAACTTCGTTGGAGAGCGTCTCGGGCTCGACCCCTTCGACCACCTCGACGAGGCGCTTTTCGATCAGTGCCCGTCGGCGCTCCAGCAGTTCCATCAACCGCGCTTAGGAGTGGGTAGAAAAGTAGCTGACGGATCCGAAACGAAATTTTTGCACGATTAGAGACTCCGACGAAAGATATCGACCAAAAACACCGGCAGGGCGCAGCTCTGCCGAGCCCTCGTTCACTACGTTCACGAGGAAGGCCGCTCGCTCACGTCGTTCGCTCGCGGTGTGACTACTGGAACTCGTCGATGAGTTCAGGGACGACATCGAAGAGGTCGTCGACGATCGCGTAGTCGGCGATATCCATGATCGGCGCGTTGGGGTCCGTGTTGATCGCGACGATCGTATCGGAGCCTTTCATGCCAGCGACGTGCTGAACCGCCCCGGAGATGCCGATCGCGATATAGACGTCGGGTGTAACGACCTTCCCGGACTGGCCGACCTGACGGTTCTTGGGCAGCCAGCCGTTGTCGACGATCGGACGCGACGAGGACAGCGTCGCATCGAGTGCGTCGGCCAGCTCGCGGATCATCTCGAGGTTCTCCTCTTCTTCGATCCCGCGACCGACCGAGACCAGCAACTCGGCCTCGCTGATATCGACGTCGCCACCGCCGACTTCCTCGAAGCCGGTGACGGTCGAGCCGATCGCGTCCTCGTCGATGTCGGCGTCGAAGGCCTCGATCGCGGCGTCGCCGGTGCCTTCGGCAGCGGGCCACTCGGCACCGCGAATCGTCACGACCGCTGCCCCCTCGAGTTGGGTGGTGGTTTCGACCTTACCGCCGTACATCTCGCGGGTGGCGACGAGCGTCTCGCCGTCGGTCTCGAGGTCGATCGTGTCGGTGACGATCGGCAGATCGAGTTCGTTCGCGACAGCGGGCGCGTAGTCGAGTCCGTTGACGCTGTTGGGCGTCAGGACGAACTGTGGGGCGAACTCGTCGTAGAGTTGGCTGACCGCCTGCGCGTAGACATCGTGGTTGAACTCTTCGCCGTGGTCGACGGTGTGGATGGCGTCGACGCCCTCGCGGTTGAGTTTGTCGGCGAAGTCGTCGACAGTGCCGCTGATGACCGCGAGGTGGAGGTCGCCGCCGGTTTCGTCGGCGAGCTCGCGGCCGGCGGTGATGAGCTCGTAACTGACGTCACGGAGGTCTCCCCGGCGGTGATCCGCGACTGCGAGGACGTCCGTCATTGTGCCACCCCCTTGTCGCGGAGCAGCTCACCGAGCTCTCCAGCTGTCTCGTCGGCACTGCCTTCCCACACGGTCGCGTCGCTTTCGCTTTCGGGCTCGTACATGTCGGTCAGCTCGAGTTCGGTTTCGATCGTGCTCTCGTCGACGCCGATGTCGGCGAGCGTCTGGACGTCGAGTTCCTTGCGCTGGGCCTGGCGAATGCCACGCAGGCTGGCATACCGGGGCTCGTTGATCCCCGTCTGGATCGTCAACACTGCCGGGAGCTCGATGTCGGTTAGCTCTTCGACGCCACCCTCGAGTTCGCGTCGGACCGAAGCGACGCCGTCCTCGAGATCGTGCTCGAGGTGGTTGACGACGGCACCCCACTGGAAGCCGAGCTGTTCGGCGACCGAGACGCCGGTCGCGCCGAAACTGTCGTCGCCGGCCTGCACACCCGAGAGCACGAGGTCGGGGTCCTCGGCTTCGATGACGGCGCTCAGGATCTCGGTCTTGGCGTTGACGTCGAGCAGATCGACGTCCTCTAAGGCGTCGTCCCAGACGCGGACGGCGCGGTCGGCTCCCTTCGCCAGCGCCTGTCGGATGGTCTGTTCACAGTCTTCCGGGCCGATGGTGACTGCGACGACCTCGTCGGCGATTCCGTCTTCCTGGAGCTGGACGGCTTCTTCGATCGCGTAATCGTCCCATTCGTTTAGGTCCGCACCGAGGTACTGCTCCGCGATCTCAGTACCCTCGATTTCGAACTCGTCTTCGACGGTCGCCACCTCTTTGACCGTAACGAGAATTTTCATCACGGGATAGTGCAACGTCCACCCCGTAAACCTTTTCGAAATCGGAAGTCACAGACCCCCTATTTAGCTACCATATTTCAATAATTATCTGTGCTGGGTTAGTTCTGCTTTTGTCATCACTGGTATTCGCTACCAGCGTTTCTCTCGATAGCCGTTCCCATCTCGAAGACGGAAACGGTTTAACACCACCGCTGGTAGTACTGTGCATGGCAGACTGTCCACTCGCTGACGACTGCCCGGAGTTCTCCGAACAGATCTCGGGTATGGGGTGCCAGCACTACGGGGACCGGGGTGGCAAGGAGTGGTGTAACCACTACAACCAGCCGATCGAAGATCTCAAAACTCAGCCGGTCAAGGCAGGCGAGGAGGTCATTATCGACGTCGTCGACATGCACGAAAGCGGTGCCGGCGTCGGCCGGACCGAGGACGGGTTCATTGTGATGGTCGATGGCGTCCTACCGGAAGCGCGCGCTCGCGTCGAGATTACGCGAGTCCACAGCAACCACGCGCGGGCGGAGGAACTCGAGCTCCTCCCGATGGAGGCCGACGAGGCCGACGAGGACGGCGACGGTGAGGACGACGAATCCGCAACGGCAGACGACATCGATGACGAACCCGATGACAGTCGCTCGCCCGATCGTGAGCGACTCGGTAGCCGCGAGAACTTCTGGGGCTCCTAGCGTCTCGAGTGGACAGTCGACGCGGGTCGTGGCGAGTCCGGACAGGACCACGAACGGATACAGTCGCCGAGAGACCGACGGCGTCGATATTTCGATTGCAGTCGTCATCCCGACCTTATCGACCGCACATTGACGGTCGTTCTCGTCGCAACCGCCGTGCTTGTCGTCAGAGAATAGTTCTTTGCGCGCGAGAAGCCGACTGTTTGCGTTTGATACGGACACCTGTCAGTTAGTGCCGGCGGGTCCGCGACTCGCGATGGGTGTGTCGGGACCACGTGACAGCAGTCGGCCTGTGACTACGGACTCGGTTCTCCCGTGCCGCTTCAGACAACGTTTTCTCAATGTGCGTGAGATCTGTGTTCATGCAACGGCTCTCGCTATCGAATGCTGCGTTCGAAGGTGATAACAACGCGTATCTGTTTGCCGATGGCTCGGAAGTGACGTTGATCGATACCGGCGACTGGATGGCGACGACTCGCCGGCAACTCGAGGCGGCACTTTCCGAACACGGCCTCGGACTGGCGGATATCGACCGGATCCTTCTGACCCACTGGCACCACGACCACTGCGGGCTAGCCGGCGAGATTCAGGCCGAAAGCGGTGCTGACGTGTACGTCCACGCCGCCGATGCAGCCCTAGTTGCAGACGATACAGACGCCTGGAACGCAATGTACGACCGTCAGCAGCGCTACTTCGACGAGTGGGGGATGCCCGAGGACAAGCAGGCGGTGCTCGTCGACCGGATGACCGACGACGAGACGACCGTCGAAACGCCGACCGTAACGTCCTTCGAGGACGGTGAGACGTTCACCGTCAACGGAATCGATCTCGAGGTCGTCCACACCTCCGGTCACGCGGCCGGACTTTGTATGTTCGAGGCGACGATCGATGGCAAACGGCAGGTCTTCTCCGGGGACGCGCTGTTGCCGGTCTACACACCCAATGTCGGCGGTGCGGACATCCGCGTCGACCGCCCGCTCGAGACGTACCTCCGTGCGCTACAGGGAATCGTCGACGCCGACTACGACCGCGCGTGGCCGGGCCACCGCGCGCCGATCGACGACCCTACCGCTCGTGCCCAGCACATCATCGATCACCACGAAGAACGCTCCTGGCGGGTGCTCGACGCACTGAATCGGCTCGGTCCCTGTGACACCTGGACCGTCAGCGCCGACCTATTTGGAGAACTCGAGGACATCCACATCCTCCACGGGCCCGGCGAATCCTATGCCCACCTGGAACACCTAGAACGCGACGGAACCGTCGTTCGCGAGGGAACCGAGTATCGGCTGGCAGACGGTGTCGCTGAGACGCTCGCCGATCTCGACGAGGAGCGCTGGGAACTCGAGTACTGATACGGACTCCTGTCAGTCAGTGCCGGTGCACCCGCGACCCGAATTGCGGGTGCACCGGGACATCGTTACAGCAAACCGTATGTGCCAGTGTCGGTGTCCCAAGCGCAACCCACGTCGTGTCTCCGGAGTCCCCGTGACTCTCGATCGGTGTGTCGACCCCGTTTGATACCGAGAAGTATTTACTCATCACCGAGTTAGTGGTGAGTATGATGTGGCAAGATCTCGTCTTCCTGGCTGGCAGCGTCCTTTCGATCGCCTTTCTCGCCCCGACAGTGCGTGATGCGACGGCGAACGTGCCGCTTGGCTCGAGCGTGCCGTCGATGACGATCGGCGCGATCTATGCGGGGACGTACGCGACGATGGGGATGTCGTTTTCCGCGCTGGGATCGCTTGGCGTCGCGACGATGTGGTCGCTGATCGTCTCCTATCGCTCGCCAGGCCCGCACGACGGTCCTGCGAACGTCGTCCGATTTGGCCGCTCGCTGGTCCGGCGCGCACGCCAGTCGCTGACCGGGACGCCGACCGAACACGACCAGTCCGTATCCAGCCACTCCGCCGACTGACGACGATCGGCTCTGCTCTCGACACGCTGGTTCGACTTCTGTGTCCCATCGCGGTCGTCCGATGCCGGGACCGTGGAAGCTTTGATCCCGCCGACAGCTAGAGGCAACTATGGCCACGCGAGCCTGCAGCGTCGGCGGAGGCGGGTCGCCGTGATCGACGAGGTTGCGGAACTCCTCGAGGAGATCGGGTTCGATCCCGAGACCAGCGTGTTGACGTATCGGCAGGCGCAGGTGCTCGCGTTACGCGAACGCGACGTCTCGCAGGCCGACATCGCCGAGGCGCTTGGGACCTCGCGAGCGAACGTCTCATCGATCGAGTCAAGCGCCCGTGAGAACGTCGCGAAAGCCCGTGAGACGGTCGCGTTCTCGGAGGCGCTTCGCGCTCCGGTCCGGGTTCGTGTTCCTGCCGGGACCGACCTCTACGACGTGCCCGAACTGGTCTACGACGCCTGCGACGAGGCCGGCGTCAAGGTCGATTACACCGCCCCAGATCTGATGAAAGTCGTCAGCGACGCCGCCGGCAACGCGGTTACGGGCCGGCAGGTGTCGACACCACTGATCGTTGGCGTCACGTCGGAAGGGATGGTTCGGGTTCGCCATCAGGACTGATACTGTCGGACAGAAGTCAATACGAAGTCGGTCGCGGATTCGCGGCCGTCTCCACCGGTGACGGCCGCAGCAGAGCGACCGATCTTCACGTAGT
>Ga0207733_100055_pt1 | contig 123945 bp, 117 predicted proteins | sample A23P3SouthBayCA_FD_187735 | JGI IMG/M metagenome (GOLD analysis project Ga0207733, IMG submission 187735) | Aerobic enrichment media microbial communities from Eden Landing Ponds, California, USA - A23 P3 (SPAdes) | ecosystem: Environmental > Aquatic > Marine > Unclassified | place: Emeryville... | reverse complement strand
AGGGCGGCCATAGCGGCGGGGCGACACCCGTACCCATCCCGAACACGGACGTTAAGCCCGCCTGCGTTCCAGCGAGTACTGGAGTACGAGAGTCTCTGGAAAACCCGGTTCGCCGCCTCCCACTCATCTCCCGGCCACATTCGGCCGGAATTCGTTATCCTCGACCAGTAGTGACTGGTCGAGGATTTCTGTATTTATTTCGCTAGTGTCGACAGTGGGTGCCCGCTCGTCGACTGCGAAGAGTGGGCGAATCCGATGGGCTTAAGCGACACAGGCGGATACTATCGGACGCGCCAAGGTGGCAGAGTCCGGCCGAACGCAGCGGCCTGCAGAGCCGCCCATCGCCGGTTCAAATCCGGCCCTTGGCTTTCTGACGGACGTCCATCCATGAGGGTGACACTGGTCCGGACGTGGGTTGATGCGTGTAGCGGCACAACAGGCGGCATGGACGCCAACGAACGGCGGCGGGCGTGGGAGGAGATCGCCGAGACGTATGCAACACAGCGTGATCCGTCCGGGTCGGACGCGGCGCTCATCGGGGAGCTGCTTGAGCGGTGTCCGCCCGAACCGCTGGTACTGGACGTCGGCTGCGGTGACGGTGCGCGGACGCTGGCGAACCTTCCGGCCGGGAGTATCGGGCTGGATTTCTCGCGACGGGGGCTAGAACTCGCGGCGGAGACGCCTCGGGACGCGCGACTGTTGCAAGCGGATATGACCGCTATCCCGCTGGCCGACGGGACGGTCGACGCGGTCACGGCGTACCACGCAGTGTTTCACGTACCGCGTGACCGACACGGGGAGGTGTACCGCGAGTTCGCGCGAGTGCTGAAACCCGGTGGGGTCCTCCTGCAGACACTCCCGGGTGGTCGGTTCGAAACGGTCCGAGGCGGCTGGATGGGTGGGACGATGTTCTTCTCGGCGCCCGGGCGCGAACGGACGCTCGAACAGTTGCGCGAGGCCGGCTTTACCGGACTGCGGACGGAGACGGTCGACGATCCGCTGGGGAGTTCGAGCGAGTTCGTGTTCGCCGAGCGGTCGTAATCGGTGGGGTAGGCGGTCACGGCGGGAGCGATACGTCGGCACTGGGTCGCGCGTGCGCACTGAGTAGTGGCAACAGCGTGCGCCAGCGCAACTGTTCACCGGCTCGGTCGTGCTGACCGCTATTCTTCGGGGCGCGGCGTCGGGAGCGCTCGGTGGCGGCGCGGCGGGACGAGGAAGTTCCCGCGACGGCGGACAAAGATGTATTCGAGGATGCCGTTGTTGACGCGCTGGCGGACGGCGGGCGTGGCGGCCGTGATGTCGGCGCCGTTCATCGCTTCTCGCACCGACTCGAAGGTCGAGATGCGGCGCTGGAGCGACGGGAAGTGGAGGCTGGCGACGGCCGTGTCGGAGCCGATGTCGTCGGTCGACTCGAAGTGGCGGCGCAGGAGGCGGACGTCGCCATCGTCGTCGCGGTTGGCTCGCGCGGCCTTCTGGGCGTGGCCGACGCGGCCGGTGGCGCGCGCTTGCTCCTCGATGTCGTCGAGGAATCGGTCGATACCGCTGTCGTCGCCGAGGTTCGCGCCGACGCCGTCGACGAGGTCGTTCTCGGCGTGACCGGGGCTGAACAGCTCGGTGACCCGCTGGGGGTAGTCCTGTTCGCCGTACCAGTCGTCGAGCCGCTGTCGGAGGTTCGCGATCACCTTCGTGGTCCCGCCGGCGAACGGGCCCTCGTCGATGGTGACGTAGTCCTCGGTCGCCTGGTTGCCGACGAAGCCCGCTTTGAAACCCATGAACAGCGGCGACTCCTCGGGAACGGGGTTCGAGTCGGGGATGCCGGCGGCGTCCTGGTGCTGGGCGGGGAGGCCGGCGCCGACGAACCCGGTGCGTCGCGAGTCGACGGTCGCGACGTCGGTCAGGCGCGCGTCGACGGACTCGCCGTTGACCGATTCGCGGTCGCCGGTCAGCGCTTCGTCGGCTTCGAGGACCACGTCCGCGCGGTTGCTCGCGAGGTGGACGACGGCGTCCTGGGTGTCGAACGTCGGGTCTTCGAAGTCCGAGAGCGCGCGCGGTGGCGGGAGGTCGATCGACGAGGGGAGGGCGGCGTCGAAGCGGTCGAAGTAGGCGGGCGAGTAGGCGATCGTGTGGAGCAGGCCGTCGGCGCTCCACTCGTAGGCCCGGTCGAGCGTCGACAGCGCGGTGTCGAGCGTCGAGCGGGCGTCCTCGCTCGGGCGACCGTCGCCGTCGAAGTCCACGTACAGGAGAATCTGGTGTTCGGGCAGGAGGGAGTTGCCGCTGTCGTCGTGGGGGACGTGGTCGCGCCAGGCGTGCTGGCGCGCGGGCTTGGCTTCGGGATCGCCCGCGGGGACGGCGTCGCCGTCGGTTCGCTCCTGGCAGGCCGCCAGCGCGCCGGCGCCGCCCAGCGCGACGGCGGTTCGGAGGACCTGTCGGCGGGAGAGGTCGGAGTCGGGGACCATCTGTGTGGGCCGGTACCGTGTGGATCGAAAAGGGGGTTTTGGTCGGTGCGCCGCCGAACCGGATCCAGCCGTGGTGGAGTCGGTCGGTCCGAGGGGAGGAGAGACGCCGCCGTATCGGCGGAATTGGTAATCATTATACGCGGGGCCGCCCGACCACCCGGGTATGCAACGACGAGCCGCGGCGATTTATTTCGTGTTCTTCCTCGTCATCGGGGCCGGGGCGTACGGCCTCATCCAGACGGCGGAGGAACCGACGATCTCACTGGACGGCGACACCGCGTACTCCGCGGGTGATCAGGTGACCTTCGGCGACCGGGCGTGGGAGGTCGCCGAGGCCGACACCGGCAGCGGCGAGCTGGCGTGGGTCAACGAGTCGGCCGTCGTCTCGACCACCATCGACAACGGGAGCGAGGTCCCGGTGACCGACGTGCGCTGGTCGGACCAGTCGGCTCGGATGGAGCAGGTCTTCGAAGCCGGGTCGACCGTCCAGTACAACGGCAGCGAGTACGAGGTCAGCGTCAACGAGAGCGCGGGCTCGTTCACGCTCGCGCTCGCGAGCGACGCGTCGGTCAACGAGAGCTACGCCGTCGGTGACACGGTGACCTACCGGGGCAACGAGGCGACGGTCACGAGCGTCACGGGCGAGGCGGCGACCATCGTCTGGGGCGGCCCGTACCAGCTCGTCGTCCAGGCGGAGAACGTGACCGACCCGACCGACGCGACGTTCGTCGAGCAGCGCGACCTCGAGGCGATGGTCGACGCGGACCCGGCGCTGTACGACGAGATCATCACCCAGAACGGCACGCGGAAGGTCACGTACCGCGCCAACGAGACGAACGTCCCGCTGGAGGAGTACTTCCCGCCGGTCGAGCGCCACACCGTCGCCGAGGGGGAGACGCTGACCTACCAGGGTAACGAGACGGCGGTCGACGCCGTGACCAACACCAGCGTCGAACTCACCCGACCCGGCCAGAACACCGTCACCGTCGGCTTCTCCGAGGGGGCGAACTTCACCGTCGCGGGCACGCAGTACTTCGCGCACTTCCCGGACAACTCCTCGGTGTACTTCATGGAGACGGGCGAGCGGTACGGCGACTACCGGGCCCAGGAGAACGAGATCTCCTCCTACCACGACCGGATAGAGGGGCTGTGGGGTATCGCGGAACTCTGCCTCCTGGCCGCGATCATCCTGCTCACCATCGCGTACCTGCCCGTCCGGGGCTGACCGCTCGCGGCGCGGTCGCTTTCGGGAGTGCGTTTTTGCGAAGTTCCCGACGAGCCAGCGGCGGTGCTATCCGGCGTGCCGAGACGAGGCGAGAGAGAAGAGATCAGTCGGCGCGGCTGAGCCAGACGAGGACGGCGCCGACGCCGGCGGTCGCGACGGCCCCGACGACCTGCAGGGCCGAGGCGAGTACGTCGCCTTTCGTCGTCCAGGGGGTGCCGGCGAGCGTCCCGACCGCGACGAGCACGAGCAGGACGCCGACGGCGATACCGACCGGTTCCAGCCGGTCCGAGAATCGGTTCGTTTCGTTCATACACGGCCTCTCGCGGCTCACCGTGGTAAGTCTCTTGGTTCGCGATGGCGGCGGCTCGCCGGTCTCCGCGGCGTCGTGAGAGCGGGCCGAGAGGGAGTTGAACCCGAGTGGGAGACTCGCTTCGCTCGTCTCGCGTGGTTCAACTCTCACTGGTCGCTTTGCTCTTCACGTCCGTTCGTCGCAAAAGCGGGCCGGGAGGGAGTTGAACCCCCGACCATCTGGTCTCTCCCGCAACCACGCGGATCGAACGCGTAGCCGCGATAAAAGCCAGACGCTCTGCCTGACTGAGCTACCGGCCCTACATCTCCGAATGAGGGGGACGGCGATTAAGTACTTACGATCAGTCCCGGTCGAAGCGCCGTTCGAGCGCCGTCGCGACGATCTCGTCGGGCTCGACGTCCTCCAGAGCGGCCCGCCGCCGGAGTTCCCGGTAGATCGCCGGCGGGAGCTCCATGGTGAGTTCGCCGAGGGTGATCCCCTCTGTGAGGAGGGCGTCCTCGACGGAGATGCCGTCGTTGACGTCGCTGGCGACCGAGCGGACCTGGCGGACGGTCATGTCGTGGTCGAGGACGGCCCACGCGAGCTGGAGGCGGGCGGCGCCGGCGACGCGGGCGATGTGTTTGGCGGCGGTGGGGGCGATCTCGCCCATCGCGACGTGCTTGCGGATCGAGCGGGGCAGGTCGTGGACGCGGGACCACTTGCGGATGAAGGCGACGGTGGCCTCGCCGCCGGCGCGTTCGGCGGCGGCCTTGTAGGAGCCTTCACCGCGGACGAGGGCGGCGCAGGCGGCGGCCCCGCGGAGCATGAACACGGTGTCGGCCTCGCCGGCGGCGTCGCCGGCGAACTGTCGGACGGTCTGTGCGGCGGTCTCGAGGCTCTCGGGGTCGTCGGGGTCGAACTCGACGGCCTCTTCCGGTCGCTGTCCGGTGACGCTCGGATCGCCCCGGATGACCGGCGCACCGACCGGTGACTCGCGGTCGGTCGGCGGCTCTCCTGGCCCCTCGTGGCTCATCACTTGCTCCTTTGCAACGGTGTCTCAAAAGGCTCCCGTCTGTTGACACGGGTGATACACGTGCGCGCGCCGGTCACGAACGCCGATCGTCGCCCCTGTCGGCGGGTCAGTCGGACGCGTCCGCACGCTCCTCGGAGAGGTGTTCCCAGACCTCGGCACAGCCACAGCCGTCGTCGACGTCATCGAGGTGGCTGGTGTCCGGCTCGGGCGCTTCGTCGTCGTGGGTGTCTGTTGCCTGGGTCATCGGTTCGTCGTACACCTCCCTATATCTCCGACTCCCTTAACCGATAGCGCTCCCGTAAGTGCTACCCGGGCTTCGACGTACCGGCAATCCCTTCACCTATCTCGGACGCAGGTGTTCGGGCCGAACGTGGCGACGAGCCGACGCGACGACGGAGCGGTCCGCCGCGGCGTGGCCCGGCGTCGCAGCCGGCGGCGAGTGTTGTGCGGGCCGACAGCCTCTGGGTCGGTCGGGACGTAGTCCCGGTCAGTGACGACCGACGTTCACCAGCTCGACGACGGTGCCTGGATCAGCGTCAACGACGAGCGCCGCATCAACGTCAGCGACCTGTGGCTGCTCGCCCGCCAAGAGGTCTGTGACTGCGAGACCGCGGACTTCCTCGTAGAGGGGTTCGCCGAGGTGGGCGTCGACCATCCGGACGTCCAGGCGAGAGTCGCCGGCCGCTGTATCACCTGCGGCCGAGAGGGGGTCACCGGCTGGCTCACCGTCGGCCGCGTCATCGACCCCGAGGACGGTGACTTTTCGCCCGTCGACACCGCGAGCGTCCTGATACCGGAACGCCGCCGTCGCCTCGCCCGGCCGGAAGCGTAGGCAACAATCGCCCCTTCTCGGGAGAGGTGGGGGCACTTGTCGACATACGCGCGCCTTTAAGAACGGAGGGCGTGGGCCTGTACAAGAATGCCGACGAAAGTCGAGAACTGGAAGAGCGAGATTTACGGGTCGGAGATCCGCGAACACCTGATGGAGTTCGCCGAGGAGGGGTGGGACGCCATCCCGGAGGACGAGCACGACGCCTGGTTCGAGCGCTTCAAGTGGTGGGGGCTGTACCACCAGCGGAAGGGACAGGAGTCCTACTTCATGATGCGCATCGGGACGCCCAACGGCGTCCTGAAGCCCGGGCAGCTGGAGGTCGTCGCCGAGATCGCCGACGAGTACGCCCGCGGGCCGGTCGACAACCCGGAGTTCGGCGGCGCCTACTGCGACTGGACGACCCGCCAGTCGATCCAGCTGCACTGGATCAAACTCGAGGACGTCCCGGAGATCTTCGAGAAGCTGGAGGCCAACGGCCTGGGGACCCAGCAGGCCTGCGGTGACTCCTGGCGGAACATCGTCGGCTGCCCGGTCGCCGGCAAGGACAAACACGAGCACATCGACGCCTGGCCGGTCGCCGAGGAGCTCCACGAGACCTTCAAGGGCAACGACGACTTCTCGAACCTCCCGCGCAAGTGGAAGGTCGCCGTCACCGGGTGCGACCAGGGCTGCGGGCAGGGCGACATCAACGACCTGGCCTACGAGCCGGCCACGAAGGAGATCGACGGGGAGGAGCAGCTCGGCTTCAACATCCGCGTCGGCGGCGGACTCTCCCGCAAGGAACCGCGATTCTCCCGTTCGATCGACGTGTGGGTGCCCCCGGAGCAGGCCGCGGACATCGGTGCCGGGATGTCGGCGCTGTTCCGCGAGTACGGCGACCGCGAGGACCGGTTCAACGCCCGCATCAAGTTCCTGATGGACGAGTGGGGCCCCGAGAAGATGCGCGAGGTGCTCCAGGAGGAGTTCGTCGACTTCGAGCTGGAGACCGCGGGCGAGAACATGCGCGAGAGCTACACGTACAACGCCGGCGGCGAGGAACACGGCGACCACGTCGGCGTCCACGAACAGCCCGACGGCAACTACTACGTCGGCCTCGACGTGCTCGTGGGCAGGATGGGCGTCGACGACGTGTCCGAACTCGCCGAGCTGGCCGACGAGTACGGCTCGGGCGAGGTCCGCCTGACCCAGCGCCAGAACGTCATCGTCACCGACGTCGACAGCGACCGACTCGACGAGTTCCTCGAGGAGCCGCTGCTGGAGACGTACTCGCCGGACCCCCATCCGTTCATGCGCGGTTCCATCGCCTGTACGGGCACGGAGTTCTGCTCGCTGTCGATCGTCGAGACGAAGAACCGTCAGGTCCGCTACGCCCGGTGGCTGAAGGACAACGTTTCCCTCCCTGAGGGCGTCGAGGACTTCCACATCCATCTCTCGGGCTGTACCGCGTCGTGCGCCCAGCCGCAGATCGCCGACATCTCCCTGCGCGGCATGAAGACCCGCAAGGACGGCGAGCCGGTCGAGGCGCTCGACATCGGCCTCGGCGGCGGCCTCGGCGAGGAGCCGCAGTTCGCCGACTGGGTCGAGATGCGGGTCCCGGCCGACGAGGTGCCGGGGTACATCGAGAACCTGCTCGCCACCTTCGAAGACGAGCGCGAGGAGGGCCAGACCTTCCGCGACTTCGTCGCCGAGCGCGACGAGGAGGAGCTCCAGGACCTGGCCGAAGCGGCGGAGACCAGCTACGAGGACCCGTACATGCACAACACGAAGATGACGTGGTACCCTTACGCCGAGGAGGACGACATGGGCGACTCGCCCGCGCCGACCAACGGCGACGGCGAGCCGCTCGCGCCGGCCGACGACTGATCGGCGGCGCGGAGTTCGTGGACCACGTCGACGATACCTGTCCCGAGGGCTTCGAGACGTGGCGGTCGACCGTCGCGAGCGATACGGGCAGCGAGTCGAGCGGCTGACCGGCCGTCCTCGTTCGACGGGACGGGCTCGCCGCCGCTTAAGTGCCTGCGCCGCCGACCGTGGATATGGTCGACCGCATTCTCAAGGTCAACGCTTACACCACGTTCGACCTCCTCGACGGCCGCGTCGAGGGGCACGGCTTCGAGACCGAGGCGCTGAGCGTACTGAACGTCACGACCGACAGCCGCGAGGACCCCGACCACGTCGAACTCCAGGTCGAGATGGACAACACCGACCTGGAGGAGGTGACCGCCCACGCCGACCACGTCGAGTTGTCGGCCGCCCAGGCCCGCGAAATCGCCGGGGAACTGGAGAAGTACGCCGGTCGGGTCGAAGCGGCCGACGAGGGCGAGGACTGAGCGGCGGCGTCGCGGCGCCGGCGGGGGCGCCTCCGACGACCACGGGGCTTTTCACGGCGACCGGCGAATCGGGAGGTAATGGAAGCACTCACGCTCGGTCCGGCGGGGACGTACTCCCACCGGGCGGCGAAGGCGGTGGCCGACGAGGTGGTCTTCACGGACTCGAAGACGGCCATCGTCGAGGCGGTCGCGAGCGGCGAGTACGAGCGCGGGGTCGTCCCCGTCGAGAACAGCACGGAGGGGCCCGTCACGGAGTCGCTCGACGCGTTCGCCGAGTTCGACGTGGCCGCGGTCCGCGAACTCATCACGCCCATCCGGCACGCGCTCATCGCCCAGGGACCGGAGTTCGACGTGGTGGCGAGCCACCCGCAGGCGCTCGCGCAGTGTCGCGAGTACCTCGACGAGAACTACCCGAGCGCGACGCTGGAGTCGATGACCTCGACCGCCGCCGGCGTCGAGCGCGCTCGCGAGGACCGCGCGGTCGCCGCCATCGGCCACCCGCAGAACGCGGCCGACAGCGACCTGCAAGTGATCGCCGAGGACGTGCAGGACCAGTCGTCGAACGCCACCCGGTTCCTCGTCGTCGCGCCCGCGAGCGAGCGCAGCGAGGCCGGCTCGAAGACCTCCTTCATCGTCTACCCCAACGTCGACTACCCCGGGCTGTTGCTGGAACTGCTGGAGCCGTTCGCCGACCGCGACATCAACCTCACGCGCGTCGAATCGCGACCCAGCGGCGAGCGACTGGGCGACTACGTCTTCCACATCGACGTCGAGGCGGGCCTCTACGAGGAGCGCACCCAGAAGGCCCTGGCGGCGATCGAAGCCATCGCCGAGGAGGGGTGGGTCCGCCGGCTCGGCTCCTACGACAGCGAGACCGTTCTGGACTGAGTCAGGCCTCGTCGGTCGGCACCGGAAGCCGGAGTCGCGCGACCGTCCCACGGGGGTCGTTGTCCTCGATAGACAGCTCCCCGCCGAACCCCGCGACCACCCAGCGGGCGAGCCACAGGCCGATCCCGGTCCCGTGGGCGACCTGGGTCTCCTCGCCGGCTTCGATCGCCGCGCGCTCGGACCCGGGGATGCCGGGGCCGGTGTCGGCGACGGTGATCTCGGCCCAGCCCGACGCCCCGCCACCGACCGACGCTGCCTCGAGTGTCACCGTCGGCGGGGTCCGGTCGTGGTGGGTCAGCGCGTTGTCGACGAGCTCGCGGAGCGCGACGGCGAGTCGGTCGTCCGCCTTGACCCGGAGGGCCGCGGGCGCTTCGACCGCGATCTCGGCGTCGGGGTAGCGCTCCGCGAGCTCGCCGGCGACGGTCGACAGCGTCTCGCGCGCGTCGCAGACGGCGTCGGGGTCGCGCTCGCGATCGAACAGCGACCTTGTCGTCGCGACCTTCTCGCCGGTCGCGGTCAGGTCGTCGGCCCACTCCTCGATGGTCGTCGCGTGCGACCGGAGATCGCCGTTGTCGAGTTCGCTCCGGAGCGCCGAGGCGTGCCCGCGGACGACGGTCATCGCGTTCCGGAGGTTGTGCCGCAGGATCCGATTGAGCACGTTCAGCCGCTGTTCGCGGAGGTTTCGGTCCGTGGTCTCGGACTCGATGCCGACGAAGTGCGTTATCTCGCCGTCGTCGGCGATCGGGGCGATCGTCTGGTCGACGTGGTACAGCTCGCCGGACTTGCGCCGGTTGACGATCTCGGCCTCCCAGGTCTCGCCCGCGAGGATCGTCTCCCACAGCTCCTCGTAGAACTCGCGGTCGTGTTTCCCGGACTTGACGATGCGCGGGTTCAGCCCGACGGCCTCCTGGCGGTCGTAGCCGGTGTCGGCCGCGTAGGCCGGGTTCACGTACTCGATCGTCCCCTCGGAGTCGGTGATCACGATACCGTGGCCGGCCTGTTCGACGGCCTTCTCGAACATCCGGCGGTCGCGCTCGCGGGACCGCCGCTCGGTCACGTCCATCACGGCGCCGCGCACTGCGGCCGTCCCGGGGGTTCCGTCGGCTTCGGGGTCGATGGCGTCGCCAGCGGCGGACTCACCGTCCGACTGGACCGCCTCCCCGACCGAGCGGATCCACCGGTCGTCGCCCGCGGCGGTCCGTGCCCGGAGCACCACGTCGTACGGCGTCCCCTCCTCTCGACACCGGCGGAGGAGGCGTCGGATCCGCGAGCGGTCGTCGGGGTGGTAGAACTCGACCGCGTCGTCGAGCGTCGGTTCGTACCCGTCGTCGACCGCGAAGATCGACCGCGTCCCGTCCGTCCAGCGGAGGGCGTCGCCGCGGCGGTCGAGTTCCCAGCCGCCGACCTGCGCGAGCCGTTCGGTCTTCGAGCGGAGGTCCCGATTCCGTTCGAGTTCGCGCTCGCGCGCTCGCCGCTCGGTGATGTCCCGCGAGATGCCGACGATCCGCGTCACTTCGCCGTCGGGACGGACCGGCGTCAGTTTCGTCTCGAGCGTCCGACTGCCGGCCGGGAGCGAGCGGGTCTCCTCGTACTCGACGGTCTCGCCCGTCTCGACGGAGCGACGGTACTGCGCGGCGATGTCGCTCCCGGGGGATTCGCCGAACACCTCGCGGGGGGTCCGGTCCAGTATCTCGGACGCGGACCGTTTCGTGAGCGACTCGTAGGCGGGGTTGACGCGGCGGTACCGGAACGTGTCGGGCGGGACCGCGGCGTCGACGCCGACGAGGAAGACCGCGTCGTCGACGGTCCGGAAGATGGTCTCGTATTCGTCGGGGAGGTCGGGCCGCGATCCGGACGGGGGATCCGGGCGATCGGACGGTGGGGCGTCGCCGCCGCTCCCCACCCGGTCGCGAGAGGTCATCGATCCGAATTCGGCCGCTGACACGGAAAAGGTACCCGGTGTCTCCCGCTCCGTAGGCGAACCCGCCCCGGCCGGGACTCGCTTCGCCCGCCGGGTCGGAGCCGCCGCGGACGCGCGGCTTAAGGCGCGCGGGGACGTACGGTCGAGTGACATGACGGGATCCACCGATCCGTTCGGCGATATCGAGGAGCTGATCGACGTGATGACCGGCGGGCTCGAACCGTCGGACGAACTGGCGGTCGACGTGGCCGACACCGGCGAAGCGTTCGCCGTCGTCGCCGACCTGCCCGGCTACGAGCGCGACGACATCGACGTGCAGCTGACCGACGCGACGACGCTCGCCCTGTCGGCCAGCCGCGAGACCGAGACCGTCGAGGAGGCCGACCGCTACGTCACCCGTGAGCGCCGCAGCGAGTCGATCACCCGCAGCGTCGGACTGCCCGAGCCCGTCGTCGAAGCCGAGGCGAGCGCCACCTACGACAACGGCGTGCTGACGGTCACGCTCCCCAAACAGACGACGACCGACGACGGCGGTACCGATATCCCGGTGAACTGACCCACACGGTACGGGCCCGGGACCCGGGCGGTCCGCGACCGGAACCGAAACCGGCTTTCGCCGACCGTCCGAGTCGTCGGTATGGCACTCGAACCCGGCGACCCGGCCCCCGAGGTAGCCGCCCCGAACCAGGACGGCGAGACCGTCGCGCCCGACTGGGGGGGCGTCTCGGTCGTGTACTTCTACCCGAAAGACGACACGCCAGGCTGTACGACGGAGGCCGAACAGTTCCAGGCGGAACTGGAGAGCTACCGCGACGCCGACGTGACCGTCTACGGCGTCTCCGTCGACGGCGTCGACTCCCACGCCGCGTTCGCCGACGAGTACGGGATCGAGTTCGACCTGCTGGCCGACCCCGACGGCGAGGTCGTCGACGCCTTCGACGTGGAGCGCTCCCGGGGCGTCGCGAGTCGGACGACGTTCGTCGTCGTCGACGGGTCGATCCAGGCGGTCTACACCGGCGTCGACGCGGACGGCCACGCCCGGAACGTGCTCGCCGACCTGGTCGAGACGGGCGTCGTCTCGCTCGACGACTGATACGGATCGCGCTCACTGGTTCCCACGATGACCGCCCGACTGCGGGCGGTCGGTGTGAAACTGACTGAGAGCGGTCCGTATGAGCCCGGTGGCGGTGCTCCGGCCGGTCGCCGACCGGTCGGTTCAGAAGAGTTATCATCGCAAGCGGTCGGAGTCTCCCCAATGAGCGTCGCGAACGGTAGCCTCAGATACGCGCTGCTCGCGGTGGTCGTCGGGGCGGCGCTGTTCCCGTTCTCCCGGATCGCGAGCGGCGCGTGCCTCGTCGCCGCCGTCGGCGTGGTCTACTTCCATCGAGACCCCGCGCGGGTCGTCCCGCCGAAGGGGGTCGTCGCCCCCGCCGACGGCAAGGTGACCGTCGTCCGCGAGGAGGAGGAGGGGCTCCGGCTGGGCATCTACATGAGCGGCTGGGACGTGCATATCAACCGCGCGCCGATGGACGGGACCGTCTCGCACGTCGAGCACGTCCCCGGCGCGAACGAGCTCGCGTTCACGAAGGACGCCGAGGAGAACGAGCGACTTCGCTTCGAGTTCGAGGACTACGCCGTCGAGCAGATCGCCGGCACCTTCGCCCGGCGGACGTACTCCTACGTCGACCCCGGTGACGAGGTGGCCCGCGGCCAGCGCATCGGGCACATCTCCTTCGGCAGTCGCTTCGACGTGGTCTTCCCGCCCGCGTACGGCCGCGACGATCTGACGGTCGACGTGGGCCATCGCCTCTACGGCGGCGAAACCGTCATCGCTCCACAGCGGTCGCAGGTGACCGGCGACGCCGACACCGCGAGCGACGACGAGCCCACGGCGAACCCGTCCCCCTCCACGTGAGTTCGCCCCCTCCACGTGAGCCCGTGTCCGCCGCCCCGCACCGGCCGCGCTCGCTCTCTTCCGCGGGCACTGTCCAGTCACCGGCCGCGTACGTGCGGCTTCCGCATTAATTAATAACCTGACATATTTACGCGCGGAGCGACCAGTAGCGGGCGAGTGATGACACGGTCAGAGGGGGAAAACGCGCGGTCGGGGGCCGAGTGCGCCTACGACCCGTCGGTCGTGGCCGCCGACGAGTCGTTCTTCCGGACGCTCGTCGAGAGCGCCTCGGACGTGATCGTGACCGTCGACGAGACCGGGGGGATCGTCTTCGCCAATCCCGCGATCGAGGAGACGTTCGGGTACGACCCCGAGGCGCTGCTCGGCCGCTCCGTGACGGCGTTCGTGCCGCGTGACCAGCGGCCGGAGATCCGGGCGGCGTTCGAGGCGTTGCGGTCGGCGCAGACCCCGCCCGGCGAGTGGGAGGGGATCGAGACCGTCGGCCGCCACCGGGACGGCCGCCTCGTTCCGGTCGAGCTCTCGCTGCGCGCCCACCGCGACGGCGACCGGTGGCTCCTGACCGCCATCGTCCGGGACATCTCGGACCGCCGCGCCGAGCGCGCCGAGCGCCGCCGCGAGCGGGACCTGACCGAGCAGCTCCTGCGGACGGTGCCGACGGGACTGCTCGTTCTCTCGACGGACGGCGTCATCGAGCGGATGAACGACCGCGCGGGCGAGATCCTGGGCACCGACCCCGCGAGCGTGATCGGCGACTCCCGGGAGACCGACGCCTGGCGGCTGCTCGACGCCGACGGCGAGCCCGTCCCGCCCGACGAGCGAGTGTTCCAGATCGCGCGCGACACCGGGCGGTCGGTGACGGAAGTCGAACAGCTGGTCGAGCGAGCGGACGGCGAGCGCGTCTGGGTCCAGGTCAGCGCGGCGCCGCTGGCCGACGGCGACGGCATCGACCGGGTCGTGGTCGTCGTCGAGGACATCTCCCACCAGAAGGCTCGCGAGCGTCGCCTGCGCGAGCAGAACGAACAGCTCGAACGGCTCGACCGGATCAACGCCGTCATCCGAGAGATCGACCAGGCGCTGGTGCAGGCGACCACCCGCCGGGAGATCGACGAGGCGGTCTGCGACGCGCTGGCGGCCGCCGACCCGTACCGCTCGGCCTGGATCGGCGACGTGAGCGCCAGCAGCGACGAGGTGACGCCGCGGGCCCACGGCGGCGACGTGGCCGACTACCTCGACGCGATCACGGTCACGCGATCGGCCGAGCCGAACGGCACCGGCCCCGCGGGCCGGGCGATCCGCTCGCGGTCGGTGCAGGCCACCCACGACGTGGACACTGACCCGGCGTTCGAAGGGGTTCGAGCCACCGCGGCCGCCCACGGGATCCGCTCGGCTGCCAGCGTCCCGCTGGTCTACGAAGGGACGATATACGGCGTGCTGACCGTCTACGCCGACGAGGCGGGCGCCTTCGACGGCACCGAACAGGACGTGCTCGCCGAGCTCGGGGCGACGATCGGCCACGCGATCAACGCGGTGACGACCCGGCAGGCGCTCGTGGCCGACCGCGTCACCGAGCTCCGACTGGCGGTCGACGACGACCGACACTTCTTCGCGGCGCTGTCGGCCGCGCTGGGCTGCGAGGTCGACTTCGAGGGGGCGACCGTCCAGGCCGACGAGACCTTCCGGTACTACCTGCGAGTCGCGGGAGCCGACCCGGACGAGGTGCTCGGGTTCGCCGACAGCTTCGCGGGCGTCGCGTCCGCCCGCGTCGTCAGCGTCGGGCCCGACGGGGAGTCGCTGCTGGAAGTGACCCTCGACGCCGGGAGCGCGTTCGGCGTGATCGCCGACCACGGCGGGGCCGTCCGGTCGGCCTCGGCGGTCGACGGGGAGTGCGAGGTGGTGGCCGAACTCCCGATCTCGGCGGACGTGCGCGCGGTCGTCGAGGCGCTCCGGGCGGCGTTCGACGGTATCGAGGTCCGCGCCCAGCGCGACCGTCCCCGCTCCGAGACCGACTCGGTCGCCTCGGCGCCGCCGTTCGACGCCGACCTGACCGACCGCCAGCGGACGGCTCTGGAGACCGCCTACTACGCCGGCTTCTTCGAGTGGCCCCGCGAGTCGACCGGCGAGGAGGTCGCCGAGTCGCTCGGCGTCTCGGCGCCGACGTTCCACAAACACCTCCGCGTCGCCGAGCGCAAGCTACTCGCCGCCCGCTTCGGCGACGAGCCGACGGCGGAGTGACACTAACCGTTTAGCCACGTCACTGAATACCGTAGGAGGGTATGCACTGATACAGATGGGACGAAACCACCACGAGGCCCTCGAACCGGCGACAGACGCGAACGGCACGGCCGAGACCGACGAACTGTTCGCCGTCCTCTCGAACGCGAACCGCAGGTTCGTCCTCTCGCATCTCGTCCAGCGGGAGACGCCGCCCGCGCTCGACCCGCTGGCCGGCGCGCTCGCCGAGTGGAGCGACGACCTCTCCCTCGAAGACGCCCGCATCGCCCTGCACCACGTCCACCTGCCGAAGCTCCAGGAGGCCGGTCTCGTCGAGTACGACGAGACGGTCCGGCTGACCGACGAGGCCGGCGGCTCGCTCGACCTCGTCGAAGAGGTCTGAGCACCCGTCGATCCGAACGCTCTGGGGTCCCGAGCCGGTCGACCTGGATCGGACCCGCAGCGAGAACGGTTCTCAACCCGGTACCGACACGGTGCCACCGCCCGCCGCTCACTCGATGTCGATCGCCGGCCGCCCGGGTTCGGCCTTCCCGGCCAGGTCGCCGTCGGCCTCGTCGGCGGACTGGACGACCACCTCCGCCTCGAACTCCGCCTCGATCAGCCACGCGGCCCGCTCCAGGGCGGCCCGCTCCTCGTCGGGCGCGAGCACGTCGGCGAGCGCCTCGCGCTCGGCCTGGAGGTCCTGGGCGAACGACGCGGCGGCGTCGCCCTGGCTCCGGATCTCGTCGTGGCCCATCAGGTCGCCGATGAGGTTGTCGGCGTCGGACTCGCGGGCGAGTTCGTGGGCGCGGTGTTTCCACTCGGGGGCGACCGCGAGCGTGATCGTCTCGGGGTCCTCGATGCCGACCGTCTCGACGATGTCGCGCACGTCTTCGCGGGTGTCCTCGACGAGGCGGCTGGCCACGTCGTAGTCCGCGGGGAGGGCGGCGCCGGGCCACTCGGCCTCGGCGAGCAGGCCCTCGCCGTCGAGCAGGCTCCAGACCTCCTCGCCGACGTGGGGCGCGACCGGTCCCAGGAGTCTGACGACCGTGCGAACGCCGCGCTCGACGACGGCGGGGGCGGCGTCGGGTCGCTCGTGGTAGCGGCGCAGCAGCGAGACGAGGTCGCGGACGGCCTGCAGGGCGTGGTTGAACCGGAACGCCTCGAACTCCTCGGTGGCCCGCGCGGCGGCCGCGTCGATCTCGCGGTCGACGTAGGCCGCGACGGGGTCGTCGCCGGCGTCGGCACCGCCGTCGGTCTCGGCGAGGTCCGCCGCGAGGCCGTAGAGGTTCTGGAGGAACTGGTGGGCCGACTGCACGCCTTCGGGGCTCCAGGCGAAGTCCTTCTCGGGCTGGGCGGCCTCCATGATGAACAGCCGGGCGGTGTCGGCGCCGTACTCCTCGACGATCCGGGTCGGCGAGACGCCGTTGTCGCCGGACTTGGACATCTTGTTGCCGTCCTCGCCCAGCACCATCCCCTGGTTGGTGAGGTTCGCGAACGGCTCGCGAACACCGTCGGAACTCCGTTCCGACGAGCCCCCGCTCGCGTCGCTCGCGGGGACCCCGTCGAAGAGGTCGATGTCGTCGAGCACCTTCGTGAAGAAGCGGGCGTACAGCAGGTGCATGACGGCGTGTTCGATGCCGCCGACGTAGCGGTCGACGGGCATCCAGTCGTTGGCCCGTTCGGTGTCGAACGGCGCCGAATCGAGGTCGGGCGACAGGCAGCGCAGGAAGTACCACGAGGAGTCGACGAAGGTGTCCATCGTGTCCGTCTCGCGCTCGGCCGGGCCGCCGCAGTCGGGACACTCGACCGACTTCCACTCCTCGGCCGCGTCGAGGGGGTTGCCCGTCGTCTGGACGAACTCCGGCAGTTCGACCGGCAGGTCCTCGTCGGGCACCTCGACGTAGCCACACTCCTCGCAGTGGACCATCGGGATGGGTGTCCCCCAGTAGCGCTGGCGGGAGATCCCCCAGTCCCGGAGGTTGTACTCGGTGCGGTGTTCGCCGTCGAACTCCTCGACGAACCGCTCGCGGGCCTCGGCGCTCTCCAGTCCGTCGAACTCGCCGCTGTCGACCAACAGCCCGTCTTCGGGATAGGCCGTCTCCTGCACGTCGACGTCTTCCGGATCCGCGTCGGCGTCGTCGGTCGGCTCCACGACCTGCACGATGTCGATGTCGTGGGCCTCGGCGAACTCGTGGTCGCGCTCGTCGTGGCCCGGCACGGCGTACAGCGCCCCCGTCCCCACGTCGGTCAGCACGTAGTCGGCCACGTACACCGGGATCTCCTCGCCGGTGGCGGGATTGACGGCGTACTCGCCGGTGAACACGCCGGAGGTCACGTCGAGTTCGTCCTCGTCGGCCCGCTCGGCCTCCCGGATGTAGTCGGCGACCTCGTCGTTGTCCTCGGCGATCGCCTGTGCCACCGGGTGGCCCGGGGCCAGCGAGAAGAAGGTCGCCCCGTAGATCGTGTCGAGTCGCGTCGTGAAGATGTCCACGTCGCCGTAGCCGGGGATCTCGAAGGCGACGCTCGCGCCCTCCTGCTTGCCGATCCAGTTGCGCTGCATCTCGCGGACGTTGTTGGGCCACCCCTCCAGGTCGTCCAGGTCCGCCAGCAGTTCCTCGGCGTAGTCGGTGATCGTCAGGAACCACTGGTCCATCTCGCGGTGCTCGATGGGGGTGTCACAGCGCCAGCAGATCTCGGCGCCGCCGGCGTCCTCCTCGACCTGCTCGTCGGCCAGCACCGTCTCGCAGGAGGGACACCAGTTCAGTTCCGCGGCCTGGCGCTCGACCAGTCCCTCGTCGCGGAACCGCTTGAACAGCCACTGGTTCCACCGGTAGTAGTCGGGGTCGCAGGTGGTGATCTCCCGCTCCCAGTCGTAGCCGAAGCCCATCGACTTGAACTGCTCGGTCATCGAGTCGATGCAGTCCATCGTCCAGTCGCGGGGGTTGGTGTCCCGCTCGTTGGCGGCGTTCTCGGCGGGGAGGCCAAAGGAGTCCCACCCCATCGGATGCAGGACGCTCTCGCCGCGCATGCGCTCGAAGCGAGCGTAGGCGTCGGTGATGGTGTAGTTGCGGACGTGGCCCATGTGCAGGTCGCCCGACGTGTAGGGGAACATCGCGAGGACGTACTCGGGGTCCTCGGCGTCGTCGGGGATGCGGAACACACCCTCCTCGTCCCACGTGCGCTGCCACTCGGGTTCGATCTCCGCGTGGTCGAACCCACGCTCCCGTTCGCGTTGCTCTCCAGTCCCGGCGGTCATGCGCGTACGTCGGACAGCGACGTTGCTATACCTTTCCCTTCGCTGGGAGGGAGACACACGGGCGAGCGGGCGGGACTGCCGTCGCGGTCACGCCGTCAGGTACGCTGTCGTCGCGTCGGCAATTCGGTTCGCGAATTCGTCCGTGACCTCGCCCTGGACGCCGACGACGTGAAGGTCGTTTTTCAGCGTCGCGAGGCTCCAGGGGGAGCACGTAGCTACGGTCACGTGGCTCGCCTCGAAGCCACGCATCGCTCGGGACGCGAACGCTCTCGGCGTGGTGGCTCTGGGTCGTGAGGGCGACCGCGATCGATTCTTCCTCGGGGTACGGGAGGCTGTATCCCGACACGACGAGCCAGGGCCGCGGATTTTCGGAATCGACGTTGAACGGGTCCGGCGCCCACACGACGGTTCCGCGTTCAGTCATCGGCGGCCGTCGGACCTGCCGGACTCGTTCCCGTCGTCGCCGTCCGGCGGATCGACTGCCGTCTCGGACCAGACGGCGACCTCCTCGTCGGAAAACCCGCCGTCGCGAGCATCCGCGGACGCTGCCCCGAGCAGCCCGGCAGACGCGACCGCGTGTTCCGCGTCCGCGATCGACCAGTACTCCCCGCGGTGCTCGACCAGCCCGTACGCTTCGAGACGTGCGAGCGTCGGACCGGCGCTCCCCCGCGGCACGCCGGTCGATTCGACGACCTCCCGCTGCCGGAACGCCTGCTCGGCGTTCCGGAGCAGGAATCGATAGACCGCCCCTTGCGTCGTGTCCGGCGAGAGGTCGGGCCGCTCCTCGCCCTCGTCTATCGTCCGGAACTCGTCTTTCGGGATCGGCATCCGTGTAGCCGTTTGTATTCGAACGTATTAGAAGTTATCTCCCCCCGTTCGGCGCCGTTTGGCTGCGCTCTCACCGTGGATTTACCTGCGACCGCTCCCTCCCACCGGTATGCGCGTCGCCTCTCTCTTGCCGTCGGCCACCGAGATCTGTTACGCCCTCGGGGTCGAACCCGTCGGCGTCTCCCACGAGTGCGACTGGCCGCCCGAGGCCGCCGACCTGCCGACGCTGGACCGCTCGCGGATCGACCCCGACCGGGACAGCGCCGCGATCAACGAACAGGTCGCACAGGCCGAGCAGGAACACGGCGGGGTCTACGAGATCGACCTGGACGCCCTCGCCGACGCCGACCCCGACGTGGTCGTCACCCAGGGCGTCTGTGACGTCTGCGCCGTCGACACGCTGCTCGTCGAGGAGGCCATCGCCGAGGCCGGCGTCGACGCCGAGGTGCTCACGACGGACGTACACGGCCTCGACGACCTCTATCAGGACATCGAGCGGTTCGGCGCGGTCTTCGACCGCGAGGATCGGGCCGCCGAACTCGTCGCGGACCTGCGCGAGCGCGTCGCGACCGTCCGCGAGCGCACCGACGGGATCCCCACCGAGGACCGACCGAGCGTCGCCGTCTTCGACTGGCTCGACCCGGTGATGGTCGCCGGTCACTGGATGCCCGAGCTGGTCGAGGCGGCGGGCGGGACCTACCCGATGGCCGACGCCGGCGACCGCTCGACGCCGCGGGAGTGGGCCAGCGTCCGCGAGGCAGACCCCGACGTCGCCGTCGCCGCGCCCTGCGGGTTCGGCCTCGACCAGACGCTCGACACCGCCGACGAACTGACCGGGCGGCCAGGGTTCGACGACCTCACCGCCGTCGAGTCCGGTCGGGTCCACGCGATGGACGGCCACCACTTCGTCAACCGGCCCGGCCCCAGACTCGTCGACACGCTGGAACACCTCGCGGGGCTCCTCCACCCCGACCGCTTCGAGAGCCCGCCCGAACCCGTCGCTCGGGAGCTACACGCCGGCGAATCCGCGCGAGCGGGGCCGAAGCCCTGAGACGCCGCGACCACAAACTACGTATCGCGGCCCGAAGACGTGGGACTGCATGCCCTCCGCGAAACCGTTCATCGACCCGACGACCGGCGAACTGGACACGACACGAGTCGTCTCGGAAGCGGTCCCGATCGGCAAGCTCGTCGGACTGTTCGTCGTGGTCAGTCTCGTCCCGTTCTCCCTCGTGTTCCTGGCGCTCGGGAACTCGCTCCTCGGTACCCTACTGGTCGCGATCGGACAGTTCGTCCTCGCGGTCGGCGCCGCGGTCGTCGTCACCTACGCCGTCGCTCGCGGGATACAGCTGTCCGGCGAAGACGCGCCGTGAGCGGTCTCATCCGACCGACGGTCGATACGCCGGTCGAAACCACGTCGGTTAGACGGCGGCGACGGCGACGAGGCCGACGTAGACGTTCGTCAGTACGACGACTGCCCCGAGGCCGATGACGCCGAGGAACCACGCGCGCCAGCCCGGCACGCGCTCGACCACGTGGCGACACTCCAGGAGGACGACGCCGGCGTACAGCACGACGGCGGCCTTGAGCACGACCATCAACAGCGGGTGATGGACTAGCAACAGGCGGATCCACGGGTTGACCTCCAGCGAGGGGCCGGCGAAGGCGGCCGCCACCAGCGTCGACGCGGCGTCGCCGAAGCCCCAGATTATCACGAGCGACAGCACTAGCTCGACGTAGCCGGGCATCTCCAGGCGTATCTCCGAGCAATCGAGGGCGTCGCCGATCGTCTCTGCCTCTGTCATCGAATCCGGAGCGACCCGCTCCGTTCGTGTCTCTCGGGTATCCGCGCATAAATCCTCGCGACGGAGTATCATCGCTGAGATTCAGGATCGGTGACGTGAACGGCGGCCGGACCGCGGTGTCGGTGGCGAGCCCGAGGAGGGGCGGTCAGTCGGCCGGGACGGCGCAACTCTCCGAGTACTCCACGTCGTCGACGGAGTCGATGGGGTCGTCGCCGCAGACGGGACAGGACGGGTTCGGGCGGACGGTGACCTCCTCGAAGGACATGTCGGCGGCGTCGTAGACGACCATCCGGCCGTCCAGCGAGTCGCCGACGCCGACGAACTGCTTGACCGTCTCGGTGGCCTGGATGGCGCCGACCGTGCCCGGGAGGACGCCCAGCACGCCCGTCGTCGCGCAGTCGGGGACGGCGCCCTCGGGGGGCGCCTCGGGGAACAGACAGCGGTAACACGGCCCGTCGCCGGTGAAGGTCGTCACCTGGCCCTCGAAGCGGTAGATGGCGCCGTGGGAGAAGGGAACCCCGGCGAGCGTGCAGTAGTCGTTGATCAGGAACCGGGTCGGGAAGTTGTCGGAGGCGTCGACGACGAAGTCGTAGCCGTCGACGAGGTCGGCGACGGTGTCCGGCGAGACGGCGAGTTCGTGGGTGTCGACGGTCACGTCGGGGTTCAACTCGCGAACGAACTCGGCGGCGCTCGCCGCTTTCGGACGGCCCACGTCGCTGTCGCCGTGGACGACCTGCCGCTGGAGATTGGAACGCTCGACGGCGTCGTGGTCGGCGATACCGATGGTCCCGACGCCGGCGGCGGCGAGGTACTGGAGGACGGGCGAGCCCAGCCCGCCGGCGCCGACGACCAGCACCGCGGCGTCGAGCAGGCTCGCCTGCCCCTCCGGCCCAACCTCGTCCATGATGATGTGCCGGGAGTACCGGTCGAGTTGCTCCGGGTCGAGATCCGGCCCTGCCATACCCGCGAGTACCGGGTCGAGCGGGTTAAGCGGTCCGCTCGCGCGCGGCGTCAGTCTCCGTCGGCCAGCCGGTCCATCTCGCGGTTGATGTCCGCGACCTGGTCGGTCTGGTCGTCGGCCTCCTCGGCGATCTCCGCCGTGGAGCCGGCGATCTCCTCGGCGGCGCCGGTCGCTTGGTCGACCATCGAGGCGACCTCCTCGGTGGAGGCGGCCTGCTCGTCGGTGGCGGCGGCGACCTCCTGGATGCCGTCGTTGACCTCCTCGACCGCCCGGTGGATGTCCTCCAGCACCTCGATGGCGTCCTCGACCATGTCGATGCCGCGCTCGATCTGCTCGTTGGACTCCTCGATGGTCTCGACGGCGTTGCGCGTGTCGTCCTGGATGCCCGCGACCATCTGTTCGATCGTCCCGGCCTGGCTCTGTGACTCCTCGGCGAGGCTCTTGACCTCGTCGGCGACGACGGCGAACCCCTCGCCCGCTTCGCCGGCGCGGGCGGCCTCGATGGAGGCGTTCAGCGCGAGCATGTTCGTCTGGTCGGCGATGTCGTTGATCACCTCGACGATCTCGTCGACCTCGCCGACGCTGTCCTGGATCGTCAGCACGTCGTCGGCGACGCTCTCGGAGGCGGTCTGGATGTTCTCCATCGCCGTCGAGATGTCCGCGGCCGAGTCCTGACCCTCCTGTGCGAGGTCGCGCGCCGTACTGCTCGCGGCGGACACTTCCTCGGTAGAGGACGCGATCTCCTCGACCGCCGCGCTGAGGTTCGACACCTCGTCGGCGACCTGGGACATCCCCTCGTGTTGCTCGGCGGCGTGCTCGCGGATCTCGTCGATCTCCTCGGCGATCTCGATCGAGGAGCCCTGTAGCTCCGCCAGCGACGTCTGGATCTCGCTGGCCGCCGCCGAGTCGTACCCTCGGTTGCGGTCGATCCCCTCGGCTATCTCCTCGCCGATGTCCTTGTCGATGTCCTCGTCGAGCCCGCTGTCGGCCGCCAGATCCGCGGTCTCGTTCCCGGTTCCTGCCATGGTATCGGAGGGGGGGAACAGCTCGACTAAAACGTTCGGCCGCCGTTATCCCGTGTGAGAATGAGGCTGACGGCGATCGAGCACGGAGACCGCGTTCACGCGATCAGAGGTCGTAGAGGTCGCCGAACTTCGCCTCGGCGTAGTCGACGAAGTAGTCGGCCGTGAAGCCCTCGCCGGTCGCCTCGGCGACGAGGTCGTCGGTCTCGTAGCGACAGCCGTGGCGGTGGACGTTCTCGGTCAGCCAGTCGTGCAGCGGGTCGTACTCGCCGGCACGGATCTTCCCGTCTAGGTCCTCGATCGCTTCCTCGGCGCTGGCGTACAGCTGGGCCGCGAGGACGCTCCCAAGCGAATACGTCGGGAAGTAACCCAGCGAGCCGTGGGTCCAGTGGATGTCCTGCAGACAGCCCTCGCTGTCGGTCTCGGGGCACACGCCGAGGTACTCCTCCATCTTGTCGTTCCACACGCCCGGCACCTCCTCGACGTCCAGATCGCCGGCGATGAGGTCGCGCTCGATCTCGAACCGGAGGATGATGTGCATGTGGTAGGTGAGCTCGTCGGCCTCCACTCGAATGAGATTGTCCGGGTAGATCTGGTTGGCGGCCTCGTAGAACGCCCGGGGCGAGGCGTCCATCCCGAGCCCGTCGTTGACGGTGTCGGCGAAGTTGTCCCAGAAGGGCCGCGAGCGGCCGACGTGGTTCTCCCACAGCCGGGACTGGGACTCGTGGACCGTGAGATCGCGGGACTGGCCCAGCGGCGTCCCGTAGTGCTCCCGCGGGAGGCCCTGCGTGTAGGTGGCGTGGCCGAACTCGTGGATCGTCGAGCCGATGGCGCCCATCGGGTCGGCGGGGTCGAACCGGGTGGTCACGCGGGCGTCGAACTGCGTCCCCGACGAGAACGGGTGGGGCGCGGTGTCCAGCCGCCCGTGCTCCCAGTCGTAGCCCAGTTCGTCCAGCGCCGCGCGTACGGTCTCCTCCTGGGCGTCCTCGCCGTACTCGCCGTCGAAGGGGTCCGCCAGCTCCGCGTCGCTCTCCTGGATCTCGTCGATCAGCGGGACGAGTTCGTCCCGCAGTCGCTCCAGCACTCGTTCGGCCGTGTCGAGGCCGAGATAGGGTTCGTACTCCTCGAACAGCACTTCGTAGGGGTCTCGATCGGGATCGATCGCCGCGGCGTACTCCCGTTTGAGCTCGATCATCCGCTCCAGCGTCGGCGCGAAGGCGTCGAAGTCGTCCTCGGCCCTGGCCTCTTCCCAGACCGGCAGGGCGTTCGACGCCGTCTCGGAGATCTCCGTCACAAGGTCCTCGGGCACCTCGACGGCCCGCTCGTGCTCGCGGCGGACCTCGCGGACGACGGCCCGCTGGCCCTCGGAGAGGTCGGCCTCGTCGAGGTCGTCCAGCCACTCGCCGACCCGGTCGTCGGTCAGCTTCTCGTGGGTGACCGCCGACAGCGCCGAGGACTGCTTCGAGCGGGCGGGCGTGCCGCCCTCGGGCATCGTCACCTGCTGGTCCCAGCCCAGCACCCCGCCGGCGTCGTTGAGGTACGTCAGTTGCTCCACGTGCGCCTCGAAGGCGGGATAGGGCTCGGGTGCGGACTCGCCGTCGGACTCCGATTCGGGGGATTCCGTTGCCATCACCTCACCGTAACGGTCGAGCGAGTATGAAAGCTAGCGCCCGGCGACTCCGTCGCACACCGCGCGACCGCGGCCGCTCGCCCCCCGTTCGACACCGCAGTCACAGCTCGAAGCGCAACACGTCGCCGACCTCGACCCCGCGCTCGGTGGTCCACCCGCGGTTCACCTCGAACACGTACTGGCCGCGACCGGGGTACGTCTGGTCACCACCGTCCTCGTTCGGCCCAGGGGCGGGCGCGTGGTGGATCTCGGTGATCGCTCCCTCGTCGTCGGCGTAGACGATGTCGAGCCCGAAGTCCATCTCGCGCATGACGTAGGTGTGGCTCCCCACCTCGTCGTAGACGAACAGCATCCCCATGTCCTCGGGTAGCGACTCGGTGTCGCTCAGCCCGGTGTAGCGCAGGTCGCCGGTGTCGGCGATCGCGGCGGTCACTGATCCGAGGCGCTCGCCGTCCGGCGTCGTCACGTCCACGTCGGTCGTCTCGTAGCCGGGGAAGACGGCCTCCGGCGTTCCGCCGCCGACCGCGGTCGGCGAACCCGTCGCCGTGGGCGCCGCGGTCGCGGTCCTCGTCGGCGTCGCGGTCGCCGTCGAACGCTCGGTGGCCGTCCCGGTGGGCGTGTCCGTCGGCGTCGTCCCCTCGCCACCGTCGGTCGACGTGCTCGCACCGCCCCCGCCATCGTCGGTCCCGCCGTCGGTCGGCGCGCCGTCACCCCGACAGCCCGCCACCCCGGCGGCGATACACGCGGCGAGGAACGCTCGGCGTCGCATACCGGCCGTTGGAGCTGTCGGCTGATAAGCACGCGGTCGGCCACCGCGGGTCAGCCGACCCACGACTCGGCGACGCCGCGGTAGATCCGGCAACAGCGGTCGAGGACGGGCAGCGAGACGCTCTCGGTCGCGGTGTGGGCCTCGCCGGGCTCGGAGGGGCCACAGACCACGCACGTCGCCCCGGCGTCGGCGAGCCACCCGGCGTCGGTCGCGTGGGGTTTGACCACCTGCTCGGGGACGCCGTCGCCGGGCGTCGCCGGTCCTCCGTCCGACGCCGTTCCGCCCTCGATCTCGTGTGCGTCGCGAGCCGCCGAGAGCACCGCGTCGGCGAAGGCGGCGTCGTCGCAGGCCATCGGCGGGAGGTCCTGGTCGACGGTCCAGGTGACGCCGTCGACCGACGCCGCGCGCGCCAGCGGCGCGCGCTCGCCGGGGACGGTGCGCTCGTCGACGGTCACCTCGCAGCGCTCGGGGATCACGTTCCAGGCCGAGCCGCCCTCGATCTCCGTGACCGCGACGCTCCCCGACAGCTCGTGGCCGAGCACCTCGGTCGTGGGGAACGAGAGGTCCCGGACGGCGTCGACGGCGTCGGTGGCGCGATAGATGGCGTTGACGCCGGCCTCGACCTCGCTGGCGTGAGCGGCCGCCCCCTCGGCGACGAGCGTCGACCCGCGCCGGCCCTTGTGGGCGACGGCCACGTCGGTGACGCCCGGCGCGGAGTAGCCGGTCGACCCCTCCCCGACGACGGCGTAGTCGGGGGCGAACCCGTCGTCGATGGCCGCCCGCGCCCCGACGCCGCCGACTTCCTCGCCGACGAACGAGGCGAAGACGAGTTCGACCCCGTCGGACGGGTCGCTGTCGCCGGACTCCGTCCGGCTGCCCGAGGTACTTCGCACCTCGCTGTCGCGGAAGGCGCACATGGCCGCGGCGACGGCGCCTTTCATGTCGGCGCTCCCCCGGCCGTGGAGCCGGCGGTCGGTCGGGTCGCCGTTCACCGCCGGTTCGCCGTCCGCCGGCTCCTCTTCGACGACGTACTCCCCGTCGTCGACCTGGGAGTCGTCCGGCGGGACCACGTCGTGGTGGCCGACCAGCGCCAGCGAGGTCTCACCCGACCCCTTCCGGGCGATCACGTTCCCGCCGCGCTCGCCCCCACCGGCGTGGTCGCGGCGGACCGCGGCGTCGGTGTGTTCGCGCAGCCAGGCCTCGATGCGGTCGCCCGCCGCGGCCTCCGAATCGTGGCTGGGGATCGAGACGAGGTCCCGGGCGAGTTCGCGCACGTCTCCCTGCGGTTCCATGACCGTCCCGTCGGACGCCGTCGTCTTCAAGTCCCACGCCCGAACCGCGTCCGTCGTCTCTCGGAGATGCGCGAAAAGAAGTCGGCGGGCGGTCGGTGGCCGGTGGGAGGGGAAAGGCGGGGGTACGGGTACGGCTCCCGGTTCGGGGTCAGTCCAGGCGTCGGACCGTGTCCTCGTCGGCGAAGACGTAGAGGCAGTCGTTGCTGTAGGAGCGGCCGAGCTGGTCGGCGTCCTCACAGCAGAGGACGCGGCCGTCCTCCATGACGTAGAGGTTGTCGATGTTGATCAGCGCGTCGTCGGCCACGTCGGCTGGGTCGGTGGCGTCCGGGCCGACGATGACCGGTTCGAGCGTCGTCACGTCGTAGTTCGAGTCGAGCGTCCCGCGGTAGACGACGCCGCCGTCGACGCGGTCGAGTCGGAGGTCGCCGGTGTCGTCGGCCAGGTCGTCGTTGAACTCAGAGAGCGCGAAGTAGATGTAGTCGCCCGGGGTCGATTTGGGCGCGGTGTCGACGCCTTCGGCCTTGTTGAACTCGATGGAGGCGCCGATCTCCTTGGCCGCCGCGCGGGTCTCCAGGAACGGCACCTTCCGGAGGTCGTCGTCGACGTTGTCTGGGTCGTTGGGGTCCCACTGGTCGGCCCACTCGACGATCTCCTCGTTCGTGACGTAGTTCCGGTTGCCGTTCTCGACGACCTCCCGGTCGGCCTCCTCCAGCACCGCGGCGGTGACCTCGTCGCCCTCGGTCCAGTCGGCGTGGGTCGCGAGGTAGTCGACCTGGGTCACGTCGTCGTACTCGGCGATCCAGTCTGCGACCTCCGCGTTGGTGGCGCTGCCGAGCGGCCACCACTCGATCTCCAGGTCCGTCTCCGCTGGGGATCCGCCGGCGACCGCGTCGCCGTTGGTGATCTTCGGCGCGTACAGCGTCCCCTCGATGTCCATCGGGTCCGAGTAGCTCTGCATGGGGCGCTCGGCGACGAACTTGTAGACGCCCTTGCTGTCCCCGTCGGAGCACTCGTAGACCGTCCGCTTGTCCTGCTGGATGTCCGGCGCCTCCCAGGCGGCCCGCCCCATCACGTAGTACTTGACCGGCTGGGGCGTCTCGGCGGCCGGCTCGCGGATGTCGACGTGGTAGCCGTAGCGGTAGGGGTTGGGGTAGACGTCGCCGATCGGCTCGGTCGTGTTCTCCTGCTCGGCGCCGTCGGCGTACGGCGACGCCGTCTGGTCGACGCGGTCGGCGCCCAGGTAGTACGCCAGCAGCTCGACGCCGGTCATCGCCCAGTAGCCCTGGACGAACCACGACTCGTCGCCGTAGTAGCCGTCGATAGCTTCCTGGATGCTCGCCGGGTTCGGCCGGTTCCAGAACTGGCAGGCGCCGACCAGCCCCTTTCCGGAGCCCGCGTCGACGATGTCGCCGACGTCGGCCGTCAGCGAGACGCGCGGGTGAGCGTAGTTCTCCTCCGAGGAGATCATCGTCCCCCAGGGGCTCTTGTCCCCGTAGCAGTTGATCCGGGTGCCGCCGATCTCGCGGAACGGCTCCGTGTTCGCGAGGTTCGTGGCGTCCTCGAGGGCGGCGTGCCACTCGCCGTCGTCCTTGTGCAGCGGGATGCGCGAGATATTGCCGGGGCTGTTCTCCCAGTTGGTGAATAGGTACCCCTCGGTGCGTGCGCCGTCGGTCGCGACGAACTGGTTGCAGTCGGGGTTGTAGCCGGCGTCGCCGTACTGCGTCCCCGCGAAGTTCTCGGTGGTGATGTCCCAGCCGTCCGGCGTCTGGGACACGCCGAGTCGCTCCGCTCCCCCGTTGATCGGGTCCTGTTCCTGTGCGAGCAGCGTGAACTCGCCTTCCGCGCCGCGGACCCGGCCGCGCTCGTCCTCCGTCGAGGGCGTCGACAGCTCCTCGAAGTCGTCGTTCGTCCCCGAAAAGTCGAACTGGAAGCCGCTGAAGTAGCCGATGCCCGCGCGGTCGTATTCGCCCGCGTTGTCCCGACTCGGGTGCTGCAGGCTGTACAGTAGTTCCCCGTCGTCGAAGACGTACGGACCCGTGACTTCCGCGCCCAGCGCCGTCGAAGAGAAGCGCTTGAGATCGCCGCGCACCGTCGGCGCCCCCGCTGTCTGTTCGTCGTCTGCAGTCTCGGCACTCGCCACGCCGGAGACGCTCGCACCGAGCGCCGCCGCCGCCGACGAGGCCATCAGCGTCCGTCGATTGAGATCGACCATGCGTCCGACTGGTTCGCTGATCAGTAAATGAACTCTGCTAAGAGTGATACGTTCGCGTCTAATCGCTTCGGAACGGTACGGAGAGATATGTAGGGTATCAGGAACGGACCGCTACGGCTATCGCCCAGCGAGTCGAGCGCGAAAACGGGCGGTTCTCAGGCCGCGTCCGCAGCCGGTTCGACGCCGCGCTCGGCGGCCTCCGTGCGGATCTCCTCGGCGCGTCGACGGACGGCACCGACGTAGCGTTCGATCTCCGTCGGTTTCTTCCCGTAGAAGGAGGCGACCCAGTTGGTGTCGGTGCCGGCCATCGTCAGGAAGTACGCCGCCATCGTGTCGCGGCCCGCCTGGACGACCTCCGGCGGGACGCCGCGATGGCCGGTGCCCTCCTCCTGGAACCCATTCGTGTCGAAGTACACGTCGGCGTACAGCGTCGCCTTCTCCGGGTCCGCGAAGCTGATATCGGTGTGTTCGGGCGCCTCGAAGCGGTACTGCGGGTGCTCGGTGTCGCTGGGGACGAACTCGACGACACGGACGTCGAGGGGGTACGCTTCGTGGACGGTCTCGTCTGTCGAGGGATGCGAGGAGTCGGTGTCTGACATAGTGTGGATGGATCAGCGAGGCCCGACGGGGACGGCTCCGAACGGCCTCGGCGTGGCTGAAGCGTCTCGTGGCCGGTCAATGAGCGTTGCTAGGAGGTGTTCGCACCCGAACAGACGGCTCGGGAGGTCTATTGAGCGGAGTCGAGACCCCGCCCGAACGGGGACGAACGCCAATCGAGCGACGGAAGACATCGATCGAACCGGACGACGCGGTCGGGGAGCGGCATCGTGAACCCGATCGGCGCGCCGGCCCCCCAGTGGGTGTCGGGCATCACGCGGACGGGCTCGGTGAAGGCCGGGTGGTCGACCAGTTCCTGGATCTGTTTCAGGCAGTTGTCCTCGACGAGGGATTCGGTCGTCGAAGTGATCGGCGATCGTCTCGACGAACTTCTCACGCTGGCGGGTTTCCGCTTCCTGGGCCGCGAGGAAGTAGTGTGCGGCCGATCAGCGCAGAACTCCTTGAGAGGTTCCGTCTTTCCGACGCGCCGACGCCTATAGGCCACGTAGAACTCGTGGCCCGCGGATTCGAACGCGGTTTCGAGGGCATCGAGTTCGTCCACCCGGTCGCAGAAGGTCGTACTCCAGATAATGATTACTGCGATAATGACTTGTAGTTTTCCTCGACTTCACGAATTTGGGTGAGGTGCGGACCACTATCCGTGGCTGGTTCCATGTCGAGTCTCCCCTACCTCCTGCCAACACCGGTTCGAATCGTTTTGAGTCTCGGTCGTTGAGCCGACACGATCGCGGGGCGAGAAGCGAATAGTCATGTCGGTCGCCGGAATGGGTCGAGATGGACGACGACGCCCGTTTTTTCACCGTCACCGGCGCCCATCTCGACGGCACGCCTGTGACGGTCGAGAGCCGCACCCCTGCGATCGGGGCCGTCCACACGGAGTTCGTCGCCGGCGAGCAGGAACAGGACTTGACTGACGACGAGAACGATGTTGAGACGAGTACGGTGGTGGACGAGAAACCGACGGAAGCGTCCGAGGCATCTGAAGCGAGTGACTGGGGGGAAGACGACGGTGACGGGCTACGACAGTCATTCGGAAGCGGACATGGGCCTGTGTGCGTTGCTGGCGTTCTGGACCGGCGGCGACGAGGCACAGATCGATCGGCGCTTTCGCGAGTCCGGGCTAATGCGCGAGAAATGGGACGAACGCCACTTCGCCGACGGACGGACGTACGGGGGGAAGGCGATCGAACGCGTCCTCGCGGGGACGACCGAGTTCTACGAGTCCGCACAGACGGAGGCGATGCTTACAGAGAGAGACGGCGAGCGCTCGAAAGTGGACAGATTACACACACTTATCTCAGAGCGGACTACTGGCGAAGTCTACCAGTCTCGCGATGGCCGTCGTGAGAGTTGTCCGCGAGTCAGTTAAGTCAGACGATATTTCGGCCGGTGGCGGAGTTCCCGTCTGTGTCTGAGCCGTCGTGGGCGTCTCCGTCGAGGCATCGGTCGACGTTCCCCCCGAGGTAGCAGTCGGTGTCTCCGTCGGCGCCACTGTAGGCGACTCAGTCGAGCTTATCGTTGGCGTCTCAGTCGGCGTCGCGGTCGGTGCTGGGGTCGCGGTTGCCGTTGCCGTTGGCGTTGCTGTTCCCGTGGGCGGCTCCGTAACGGTCGACGTTGCCGTCGCGGTCGGCGTCTCTGTTGGAGTCGGCGTCTCTGTTGGAGTCGGCGTCTCTGTTGGAGTCGGCGTCTCTGTTGGAGTCGGCGTCTCTGTTGGAGTCGGAGTCGGCGTCGGTGTCTCCGTGTCTATCGCGGTCGGCGTCGCAGTCGGAGTGGCCGTGGGCTCCTCGATGGCCTCGAATGCGAACGTCAGATTCCACTGCTCGTCGACGGGGACGCTTCGACCGTCACTGGTCTCCGAACTCGCCGTGTAGTTCCCCGTCTCGAGTTCGGTTCCGTCGATCGCTGCCGACGATTCAGGCGCCACCGACAGTGTCGTCACGATACCGGACTCGTTCGCGACGATCGTCGTCACGGACTCGTCGTTGGGGTTCTCCACGGTGACGTTGTCGCTGACCGTCAGAGCGAGGGATTCGAGATCCGGCGGAAGCGAGAACTGCCACTCCGTCTCGTTGTTGACCGGAACGGGTTCCCCGTCGGGAGTCTCCGCGGTCAGCGTGTACGTCCCGGGTTCGAGACCGGTGATCGACTCGTTCGCACCTCCCGCAAGCTGGATCGACTGGACGACCCCGGACTCGTTCGTGGCGGTCACTGTAAGCGGGCTCTCGGTCGGGTTTTCGGCCCAGACGATCCGGTTTCCGACGGTCGCGGTAACGGCGGGCTCCGCTCCGGTTGAGACGTTGACTGGCGCGTAGAGCCCGTCTTCCGGGATCGTCGTGTCCACCACGCCCGCAGTCGGCCCGGTCTGGTTAGTGACCGTCGTCCACTCGGTTCCGTCGTAGCGCCACAGTTCGACAGTGTCGGTCTCGGTGGCGTCGTATTCGAGTTGGAGTCGAAGGTCACCGCCGAGACTGCGCACGTCCAGTCCCGACCCGAGTGCGCTGGTGCTATCCGGGAGCCCCGGAAGATCCGCTTGCGGTACTCGGTCGAGCGCGAGCGACTCGTCGCCGAACGTCGTGTTGGCGGACGGACCGATCCGGAGCGCGGTCGCGGTGGCACTCCCGTTGGTCGCGTCGAACGCGAGATCCGCGTTGTCGCTGACAGTGACGTTCCGAATCGTCGCAGTCTCGTTGAGCAGGATCCCCTCCGCGCCGTTGTCCGAAACGATCACGTCTTCGAGCGCCGCACCGAGTTCGCCGTCGATCTGGACGCCTGGCCCACCGTTGGCGGTTACGGAGCTGTGGGCTATCCGAACGGAACCGGCCGTATCCGAGCGGACGCCCGCGTCACCGTTCCCGGAGACAGTGCTGTTCGCGACCGTCGCACTGGCGCCGAAGCTCGTGACGACGCCGTCTTGGCTGTTGTCTCGGACGGCGGATCGCTCGAGACTGACGTTCGTCCCTTCGGTCGCGCTTACGCCGCGGTCGTTTGCCTCGATAGTGGCGTTCTCGACCGAGATGAGACCCGCCTCGTACCCACTGAGGCCCACTTCGTTGTCGGCCAGCGTGACGTTGCGCAGCGTCGCGTTCCAGCCCAACAGTGAGACACCGTCACCGTTCCCGCTGAAGGTAGAATCCGCGATCGTGGCGTTCGAGACAGCACCGAACTCGACGAGGTTCGACTGGAGGCCCGCGGTCCAGCCAGTCGCCTCGACGTCGCGGATCGTGACGTTGTCGGGCGGCGACTCGACCCCATCGGCGTCCTCACTGTAGATCAGGATCGCGACGTTGCCCGTTCCCTGGTCGAGTTCCGCGTCCGAAATCGGCCCTTCGCCCTCGATCGCGTACCCGTTCCCGTCGATCGTCACGTCCGAAGACTGGATCCCGAGACAGGAGCTGTCGTCCGTCGCCTGGAGGTCCGCGCTCAAATTGTACCGCCCCGGCTCGGTGATATTCCGACACGAATCGATCTGCATGTCGAGACCCCCTGCCTCGACGGTAACGGTGAGGTTCTCTGCACCGTTCACTAAGACGTCTCGCTCGGCACTTTCGGCCGTCAGCGTGTAGGTGCCCGGCTCGAACTGTTCGCTGACGGTCTCGTTCGCGAGGACCTCGATGGTCCTGTTCTCGATTCCCTCGGCGGATGCTGTGACCGTGATAGCGGTCTCGTTCGGGTTCTGAATCGTGACATTCCCCTCCGCGACCGAGACGTTGAGATCGACGGCCTCCTCGTCGCTTCCGTCGATCGTAAGCTCGTAGGCGGATTCCCCCTCGAAGACCACCTCGCGGTCGACACTCTCACCGGTCAGGCTGTAATTGCCCGGCTCGAACTGCTCGGTGACGTTTTCACCGGCCGCGATCGCTATCGTTCGATTATCGATCTCGTCGGCCGAGGCCGTGACCGTGACCGCGGTGTCGCTCGGGTTCTCGATCGTAACGTTCTGATCATCGACGGTGAGTCCGAGATCGACCGGTGGCGCCTGGTCGATCGTAAACTCGTAGCTGGACTGGCCCGCGAGAAGCACCTCACGGTCGTCGGCTTCGCCGGTGAGGGTGTACGTTCCCGGAGCGAGGGTCACCGTCTCGGTCGCGTTCGCGGCGACCTCGATCGCCTGTTCGTCACCGTCCTCGGCCACTGTGACCGTCGCGGCCGCATTACCCGAGTTCTCGATCGTGAGCGTCTCGTTGTCGACGCTCACGGTGAGGTCGATCGCCTCGGGTTCCTCCGGCTCGGGTGCGGGCTCGGGAGCTTCGACCGTCACTTCGGCCGCGGACTGACCGTTGACCTGCACCGACCGACCGTCGGTCGTCTCGGCGCTCACCGTGTACGTCCCGGATTCGAGGCGCTGAGTGACCGTCCAGTCGCGGGGCACCTCGAACGCCACTCGTTCGCCGTCGGTGTCGGACGCCGTCACGACCACGCGCTGGTCGTTCGGATTGTCGACGGAGAGCGTCTGATTGTCGACGGTCGCAGTGAGACTCTGCAGTTCGTCTCCGACCGAGACCGTGAGTTCCGCCCGCCCTGCGAGTTCGACATCTCGTCCATCGCCAGTTTCGGCCGTGAGCGCGTACGTCCCCGGATCGAGTTCGACCGTCGTCGACTCGCCCGGCGAGAGCGTGACCGTCTGCAGGTCGTCCTCGTCGCTGGTCACCGTCACGGTGACCGCGACTTCGTTGGGATTTGCGAGGAAGAGCGTCTCGTCGTCGGCCGAGACGAACAGGCTCCGGAGCTGGTCCGACTCGTCCTCGTCGGTGTCAGGCTCGGGATCTTCGGCGACGCCCTTCGCGTAGACGTAGATCGTCACCTCCTGTGTGATATTGATCTCCGTCACGGTCCGGACCGTCTCGGCGGCCGCACGCTCGGTCGCAGTCTGTAACTGCTCGATGCTCACCGTCTGCGTCTGTGTGAGCGCAAGTGCCCCCTCACTCGCGCCCTGGGCGGCAGCCTGGATCTGGACGACCGACGCGCCCTGTGATTGGGAGAGCGCGCCCCTGGCCGCGCTGTCGGCGATGATCTGTATCTGGACGACGTTGACCTGCTGGATCTGGATAACCGTACCGGACGCCGCGCCGGTGGCCGCGGCCTGGATCTGCCGGACGTTCGTCACCTGGTACTGGACCGCGGAGCTGACCGCGCCCGCCGCCGCGCCGAACGCCGCTTGCTGGACCTGCACGACCGATACCGAATACACCTGCGTGATCGTCCCACGAGCCGCTCCGAGCGCCGCGGCCTGGATCTGGACGACTGTCGCGCCCTGCGATTGGGAGAGTGCGCCCTCGGCGGCGCCCATCGACGACTGCTGGATCTGGGTGACGGTCGCGGTCCGGCTCTGGGCCAACGCGCCCTTGGAGGCGCCCCGTGCGGCCGCCTGGATCTGCGTGATCGTCACCTGCTGGACCTGGACGAGCGCCCCCTGTGCGGCTCCCATCGCCGACTCCTGTACCTTCTTGGGATTCGCGCCGCTGGTGCTCTCGGCCCCACCGCCTGCGGCGCCGAACGCCGCCGCCTGTACCTGCGTGACGTTCGCAGCCTGTCGCTGTTCGAGCGAGCCGTAGGCGGCGCCCTGTGCGGCTTCCTGAATCTGCGTAACGTTCACCTGTTGTGTCTGCGTCGCCGCCTGAGATTCGCCGGCCGGCGCTGCATCCGCGTGTGCCGCGCCGGCCGCAGCGCCCACCGCGGCGAACTGGATCTGCGTGACGTTCGCGCGCTGGGACTGTGCGACCGATCCGTGGGCCGCACCGTAGGCGGCCGACTGTACTTGCGTGACGTTGGCCGACTGAAAGAGGGCACCGGCCGCGCTCGCGTACACGCCGGCCTGAAGCTGCGAGACGTTCGTCTGTTGGGACTGGATGAGCGCGCCGTGAGCTGCGCCCTTGGTAGCGGCCCGGATCTGTTCGGCCGAGGCGTTCTGGACCTGTGCGGCCGCACGGAGCGAGCTATTGATCGTCGCGTTGAGCTGGGCCTGTGTGACGGCGACGCCTTGCTCCTGCACGAGTTGTGCGCCCGCCTCCGCGCCGGCTCTCGCCGCCGCTTGCTGACTCTCGTTCAGCGATTCGTTGACCGAGACGTTCGTCTCCGGCGTGACGCTTGCAAGCGCCCGGAGTTGGTCACTGAGTTCGTCGTACGGAACCTCGGTGACCTCCTGCAGGGAGGGCGTCGCTGTCCGTGATTGCTCGCCATTGGGTTGTGTGGCGACGCTATCCGTTGAGGCGTCAGCTGTCGCACGCTCCTGTACCGAGTCGGACTGTGTCGTGTCTGTCGCGGCGACCGATGGCGCGAAGACGCTACAGATCACGAGAACGACGAGCCCGAGGGCGAGCGCGTCCTTCATCTGTGCCTCCAGTGATCGCCGAATCGACTGTGTCCGCCCGAAACTTGGGATGTGGTCTGTGGAGTCATTATTAAAGAGTGACCGGCGAGTTCGCTCGCCGTGTCTGACTGGAGGATGGTAAACTGAGTCGGCAGATAAACCCCTGAGACCGTCGTTTTTGCGGACAGATCCGTAAGTTCAGGTTACGCTCACGGCGGGAGAAACGATCACGGCAAGTGTGTCCTACTCGACCGGTGCCAAGGCAGTAAGTCGACTCAACGAGGCGAGCGCGGCGCCCCCGTACTGTATTCGTCGCTCCGAAACTCCAATGAGGGATGGATAGGTGGGAACAGCTGCCTGCATCCCGCATCTTCACTTGGTACGGGGGGATCACCCAACGCTGTAGATACAACTTGCTCAAGCGACTCGTCCGTATCAAGTCGCATCAGCCATCTGTAGACCGTTCCTCGCCCGGTGTCGTGCCACTCGGCAAGTTCGGTTTGCGTTACACTGTTTTTGTACGCGATCGCCGCTAACAACCGTTGTGTCGGCTTGTTTCCCTCGATGTTGGGCGTCTTGGAGTTCTTCGACGGAGATCTCGTCGAGATGGACCAGGCCAAGGAGTTGATCGGTCCCGACACGGCGCTCGTCGCCGTCGCACACGTCTCGAACGTACTCGGGACGGTCAACTCGGTCAGTGCGCTCGCCGATTTCGCACACGACCACGGCGCGTACATCCTCGTCGACGGCACGCAGTCGGTCCCGACGCGCCCGGTGGATGTTGAGGAAATGGACGCCGACTTCTTCACGTTTTCGGGCCACAACATGGCCGGCCCGACGGGGATCAACGGACTCTACGGCAAGTGATACCTCCTCGAAGAGATGGACCCATTCCTGTACGGCGGGGAGATGATCCGCGACGTGTCGCTGCGGGACGCGCCGTGGAACGGCCTCCCGTGGAAGTTCGAGGCCGGGACGCCACCGATCGCCGAGGGGATCCGCTCGCGGCAGCGATCGAGTACCTCGAAGACATCGGGATGAAGTCCGTGCGTCGCCACGAGAACGAACTGGCCCAGTACGCCCTCTCGGAGCTGGAATCCCGGGACACCATCGAGACGTGCGGTCCCGGGTCGGGAACGGAGCGGATGGGACTGGTCGCGTTCAACGTTGACGGCATCCACGGACACGACCTGTCGTCGCTGCTGAACGACCGCGGGATCGCAGTCCGGGCCGGCGACCACTGTACGCAGCCGCTACACGACCGCCTGGACGTTCCCGGGTCGGTCCAGGCGTCGTTCTACATCTACAACACGAAGGCAGAGGTCGACGAACTGCTGGCCGTGATCGACCGGGCCGCTGCGGACCACCGCGCCATCTCTCGTCGGACCGGTATCACGACAGTATCTTCGAGCACTTCGCTGATTCGACCGAGAGCGCCGAACTCGGCGGTCCCACCTTTACGATCGCCCGGGGAGAGATGACCTGCGGAGACGAAGCCGAGTTCGCGGTGTCCGTCGGCGCCGACGGCCGGATCGAGGACATCACGTTCGAGACCGAGAGCTGTGCGGTGAGTCGGGCGGTGGCGAGTATGCTGGCGGACCATCTGGAGGGGCGCTCGGTGGAGGCCGTCGCGGCGACGGACGACATCGTTCCCGAACTACTCGACGGTCAGTTCCCGGAGATCCGGCGGGACTGTGTGACTGGTCCCGAGGAGATGCTTCGAGCGGGGATCCGGGACCGACTGGCCGTGACCGCCGAGAACTCGTCGCCCTGACTACTGTGCGGGCGGTCCCTCGATCGCCGGATATCGGTCCGTCAGTTCCTCCTAGTCGAGCCACGCCGTGTCGTCGGCCCGCTCGGTGACGGTGCTCACGGGCGGGTCCTCGGCCGCAGGCGTCCGTTCGAGCGGTCCGCTCGGGGTGACTGCCTCCGCGAGATAGTCGAGTGTCCGATCGGTCGCGACCTGGACACCGGACATCACGGAAGGCAGCGCGACCCCGACGTTGGCCAGTCCGTCGACCGGTCGCGCGAACGGTGTGTTCGGTTCGTCGCGGACGAACTGTTTGACACCGGCGTACACACAGAACTCGATCTCCGAGTCGGGCTGGGCCGCTCGCTGTCGGATCGCAGGCACTAGGTCGAAGAACTTCTGGAACCCGTCTGCGACGTGGTCCGGGTCGACGGTCCCCCGTCCCTGATCCGGGGCCTCCGCCGGCGACACCGTGAGAGTGGCTTGGTCGTGACGTACTCCTCGCCGCCGCGAGTGTGGCGGTGTGCGACGACCTTCATCTTTTTCGGGGAGGACGTACGCGCTGGTGACCGGGAGCGCGGTCGCCAGCCCCCGGGACCGTCAGCATGTGGACGTTCCGGTAGGTCACCGGCGAGAGCGCGTCTCGAACCCGTTCCGGTTCGCCTCCCGCGGCCCGGAACCCCGTCGTCTCGACGAGCGACTCGAACAGCCCGTGAGTTCCCGTCCCCGCGGCCGAGACGACGAAGTCCGGTGCAAACCGGTGTGTCTCGCTGGAGTCGTGGGTGACTGTTACGGTGTCGACGGCCAGCTCACCGCGGTCGGCGAACTCGTAGTCGGTGATCTCTCCGACGAGAACGCTGTGTTCGTGCCCATCGAACAGGGCGTCGACGAGCGTGCGCTTGTCGACGCAGTACTCGTCGATGTCGAGCACGCGGGTGTCGGGAGACGCTTCGAACAGGTCACTTTCACGGAACTCAGGGGGGAAGGGCTTCAGGGCTGGTTTCCTCGTAGGGGTAGCCGTGGGTATCCCACGCGTCAGTCAGTTTCCGGTAGGGTTTCGGCGTCGCCAGCACGTGCCAGTCGTCGGTCCCGTAGGTTTCGACGTCGAGGCCGTCGAGGGCGGGGAGCCAGTCCTCGACGACCGACTCGCGGATCGCCGGGTTGGGGTTCGTGTACCCCGTCGCGAGGACGCCGTGCCAGTGGAGTGACTGGCCCGCCCCGACCGGCGCGTTCGTCACGAGCGCGGCTGAATACCCCCGTTCGGTGAGGCGATCCAGGAGGGTCAACCCCTGTACCCCACCGCCGACGACGAGGACATCGACGGGCTGGCGGTCCGCTGTCACGTGGTCGGGGTCCGTTGCCCCCACGAACCGCTCGACTATCGATCGCAGACCCATTGTCCGTTCGAACGCCGCTGGCTGCTTGCGTCGGTCATGATGCTATCGAACGCTATCCATCAGACCACATATCTGATTGAAGGATGTCGGGTATCCGGAAACGCGGAAGGCAACTGAGACCGAGCAGTCGAGGTCGGCTACCCCGAGTCTTCGAGTCGCTCGGCGACGAAGTCGGTCGCGGCAGGGACGACGCGGGCGTAGAGTTCGACTCGCGCCAGGTCGCCCTGCACCCGCGGCGCGTCGGCGTACCCGCGCTCGATTCGGTTCGGGATGTATTCGAACGTCGCGAGCGCGGGGCGAGCGATCTGCGTCGCCAGTTGCCGGTTTTCGTGCTCGTCGATCGCCGTGATCGCCTCGCGCGCTCGCTCGGCCGTCCGGGTGACCGACTCGACGGTCGCTGAGTCCCGGTAGGCACCGTCGCGGATCCCCTCGACCGCCGTTTCGAGGGTCTCGACGGCTGCCAGCGCACGGCCGGCCTCGACCACGGCGGTCGCGCAGTCGCCGTCGTCGCGGTGACGGTCGAACCCGTCAGCGGTCGCGCTCACCTGCCTGCTGGCTTCGTAGAACAGCGTCCGGGCCGGCGTTCCCTCGAAATCCCCGTCGAACGGCGGCTCGTCGACGTCGAGGAACCCATCGACCGTCGAACGCGAGCGGCCGACCGCGAAGCGCAGGCGGTTCGCCGTCTCGATCAGCGACGACCACTGCGGGGCCGTATCGTCGCGCCCCTCCAGGTACGCGTCCAGCAACCCACGGGCGTCGGTGAGCGTCGCGTCAGCGCGTTCGACCTCGCCGACTACCTCGCCGGCCTGGAACGGAGCGGCGACTTGGTCGCCGGGGTAGGTCGGATCGGGGCGCACACGGCGCCGGCACTCGGCGAACAGGTTCTCGACCGGCGCGTGGACGAGCACCGCCTCGACCGGGGACGACGCGTGGTACACGTGGCCCGCCTCGGACGAGGCGAGAGCGTCCCGGATGGCCTGTCGGTTCACGTCGACCGTGCCCGCGTCGTCTTCGCCGGTCGCAGCGCGGTAGGCACCCCTGACGGTCGCGGCCGCGGCCCGGCGGCTGCGCCAGGCCGAGAGCCGCCCGGTCGGCCAGGGCTCGTCGATGGCGTCGTCGAGGCGGGCGGCAGCCCGCTCGCGGTCCGCCCGGATCTCCTCGGCGACGGCGCCGTTGGGCACTGACGGGTCCTCCGGAACCCCTGCGAGCAACTCGGTGGTGCGCTCCTCGTGGCCGGTCGCGAGCGACTCGGGTACGGCGGCCGGGAACGGCGAGGGCGGCCACGAGAGCGACTCGACCACGTCGGTCGGGAGAGACACGTCCGCACGCTCGTCCTCGCTGGGTCCCACTGGCAGGGCCGAACAGCCGGCCAGTCCGGCCCCGCCGAGTGCCCCGAGACCGGCGAGGACGCTCCGGCGGGACCTCATTCGTCGTCACCTCCCTCGGCGGGCGTCACGGTCGCGTGGAACTGTTCGCCCTCCGGGTTGGGACCGCAGGAACTCGACATACCGCGACCGCTGCCCGAGGAACCTTCGGCGGCGACGGGGATGCGGATCGCGAACCCGACGGTGTGGGTCTCGTCGGCGTCGCAGTCGACATCTGCGGGCCGGTACGCACGACAGAAGTCGGCGTGGGGGTCCAGGTCGCCGGCCGCGAGTTCGTCCCACTCGACGGTCACCGACTGGAGGCGGACCTCGTAGCAGGCCTCGACCGGCATCGCGAGGACGTACAGCGACGACGACTCGAAGTCCGTCGCCGCCGCGAACGACCCGAGTAGCTCGGCTTCGGGCGTATCGCCGAACGTCAGTTCGTCGAGCGCCGCCTGAGAGACGACGACCTCCCGGCCGGACTGGACGTACCGCCGGCGCTCGCCGTCGGGCATCGTCGGCAGCGTCTCCTCCTGGGTGAACAGGACGGTCTCGGTGTCGGCTCGGACGCTACGGACTTCGTAGTCGTCGATCGGTCGGTCGACGCGCGGGCGGTCGATCGTCGGGTGCCCGTCCTCACCGGCACAGCCGGCGAGGGCGGCGGCCCCCGACGCGACCGCGAGGAGGGCGCGGCGGCGGGTCAGGTCGGGCATTCCCACGTGCCTTGCCCGGCCGATGTAATCCGCTTTGTGTCATCGCCGCCGACCTCGCGCGGTCGCCGGAGACCGATCAGAAGCCCCAGCGCAGGCCGGACATGGTGGCGACGATGGCGATCATGAGGAGGAGTTCCACCATGCTCAGCATGCGTACTTCCTGTTCAGTGCGGCGAGGCGCTCGTGGTCGGTGTCGTCGGCGGCGATCTCGTCGAACATCCCGGCGGTGAAGTGTGCAGCGGGCCGAACCCGAGGACGAGCAGCGCGACCGCGAGGGCCAGCGCTGCCCACAGCGACGGCGTCGGGGACGCCCACAGGCCCATCATGTCGGCGAGGCCGATGCCGGAGCCGACGACGCCGACCGAGACCGGCTCCATCAGCAGGTTCATCTTCGGGACGAACCCCTCCGCGAACTCGACGTTCGCCTCCTGGGAGAGACTCCCCATGACGGGGCCGAGGACGACCGCCCCGAGCACCCCGGTCCCGAACCAGAAGGCACCGAGGAACAGATGGACGGTGAACATGGCCCAAACGTCGCCCGAGAGATAGCCCACGACGGGCAGGAGGAGGGGAACGAGGACCGCGCCGACCGCGAACGGCCGAGACGCGGCATCGGCCATGAAGCGGTAGCGTTCGCGCCGATTCGTCGGTCGCTGCACGTCAGTCAGAGACATCGCATCCCACGACCCATGCCAGGATGATACCAAGTAACCTACAAAATACTGTGGGTTAGTGACCAGTCGTGGACAGGCTCCGACTCGGGCGCGGTCGAATCGATGCGGTCGCTGCGCCCGATCCAGTTCTCACCGCGGGGAGAGCCCGACACCGTCGGCGAGCAGCTCGTGTGACCGAAGCGCCGTGTCGTGGTCGGGGACGGCGTGCTGGATCATGACTTCCTCGACGCCGATACGGTCGGCGAGCTGGTCGAGGAAGTCGGCGAGCGTCTCCGGGCTCCCGGAGATAGCGCGGGGCCACTCGTCGGCGTCGAGCGTCGCCGGCGTCGGCTCGGGAACGCCGCCGAGTTCGTCGATCGCCTCCCCGACGGAGGGGGTCGACCCGACCGCGCCGCGCTGCATCCGCCTGAATATCGCTTCGGCGACCGCGCGCAGTCGGGCGGCTTCCTCGTCGGTCTCCGCACAGACGGCGTTGACGGCGACCATCCCCCGCGGCTCGTCGACGCCGCCGGCCGACGCCGACGGTTCGAACTGCTCGCGATACGCCGCGAACGACTGGGTGGCCAGCTGCGGGCGGATGAACGCCGCGAAGCAGTACGGCAGCCCGAGCTCGGCCGCGATCGAGGCGCTGGACGGACTCGATCCGAGCACCCACGGCGTGGCTGGCCCCTCGTCCGAGCGGGGGATCTCCAGGTCGCCGTAGGGGTGGTCGGCCGGGAACTCGTCGTAAAGGTGGGCGACCACAGACTCGATCTTCTCGGTGTGGTCTTCGTCGGGGTTCCGGACGCGGCGCTCGGTGCCCAGCGCCCGGTCGGCGGCCGGCAACTCGTTGGCCCGGCCGAGTCCGGCGTCGATGCGTCCCGGCGCGAGCGCGTCCAACGCACCGAACTGCTCGGCGACCTTGAACGGGCTGTAGTGGTTGAGCAACACGGCCCCTGACCCCAGCCGAATCGCGTCGGTCTCGGCGGCGAGGTGGCCCAGCAGGACCTCCGGCGTCGTCCCGGCGATCCGATTCGCCCGGGCGTGGTGTTCGGCCACCCAGACGCGCTCGTAGCCCAGTCGCTCGGCTTGCTGTGTGATCTCGACCGTGTTCGCGTACGCGTCGGTGGCGGTTCCCCCCCGCTGGAACCGGCGAGAGGTCGACGACAGAGAGGTCCATACCGCGTTTCGGTCGCTGCGACGGATAACGATTCGGCTCTCGGAGAGGGGCGGTCGATAGAGCTGTGGGGAACTGTCTACCGGCGATTCGGCGACGAAGGGCTCAGGACTCGATGCACTCGTTCTCACCTCATCGTCGGAGACGTATCTCTCGACCGTTCCTGACGACTATCGTGTTCAGTTAGAAGTGAGGCAGGAGAATCTCATATTGGTATTTCAGATCGCCGGTAGAAACGACCCGGCGCAAGATTACTTCACTCGTGGAAGCGATCGCGAGACGAGAAGCGAATAGTCATGTCGGTCGCCGGAATGAGTAGACCAAGAACCACATGGGGACAGATGTACCGACGTCGGATAGCTTGCCGGACGAAGTGACGGAGCGCGAGCAGTGGGTCTGCTGGCGAGTTCAGGAACGAGGCGGCACGGAGACGAAGGTGCCGATCAATCCACACACGGGCTCGTTCGGGTCGGCGACGAATCCCGATTCCTGGGCGTCGTTCGAGATTGCCCGCGAGTACGCCACAGAGGGGGCCGCCGAGGGGCTCGGATTCGTCTTCACCGAGGACGACCCGCTGGTCGGGGTCGACCTCGACACCTGTCGTGTTCCGGAGACGGGGACACTGTCCGAGGACGCGACGGAGATCGTCGAGCGACTCGCGTCCTACACCGAAGTGAGCCCGTCGGGGACCGGTGTCCACGTCCTCGCGCTCGGTAGGCTACCCGGCGACCGCAACCGAAAGGACTGGGTCGAGATGTACGACGACGCCCGCTTTTTCACAGTCACCGGCGACCATCTCGACGGCACGCCTGTGACGGTCGAGAGCCGCACCCCTGCGATCGGGGCCGTCCACACGGAGTTCGTCGCCGGCGAGCAGGAACAGGGCTTGGTTGACGACGAGAACGATGTTGAGACGAGTACGGAGGTGGACGAGAAACCGACGGAAGCGTCCGAGGCATCTGAAGCGAGTGACCAGGGGGAAGACGACGAGGGCGGCGGGCTGTCCGACGAGGAAGTCGTCGACAGAGCCCACGCCGCAGCGAACGGCGAGAAGTTCGAGCGGCTGTGGCAGGGGCGGACGACGGGCTACGACAGTCACTCGGAGGCGGACATGGGTCTGTGCGCGTTACTGGCGTTCTGGACCGGCGGCGACGAGACACAGATCGACCGGCTCTTTCGCGAGTCCGGGCTCATGCGTGAGAAGTGGGACGAGCGCCACTTCGCCGACGGAAGTACGTACGGGGAGAAGACTATCGAGCGCGTCCTCGCAGGGACGACCGAGTTCTACGAGCCACCCCGGACCGAAGCAACTGCTGCAAGTGCGGACGATGCGCCGAAACCGAACAGTCCAGCCGAAGTCACGGCTGAGACGGTCGCACTTAGACAGCAGCGGGACGAATTAGCCACGCGCCAGGAGCGACACATCGACCTCATCGCCGATCTCCAAGAGCAAGTCGAACGTCTCGAAGCGCGGAACCAGCAGCTCACAGCTGAGCTCGAAACCGTCAAGTCCGGGGTAGAATCCGACCGGGAAGACTCGGTCACCGAGTCCGATTCAGTCCTCACGAGACTCCGACAGCTCGTCTCGCGCAGAGGTACGTGACCGAAGATTCGGTATTGGGGAAAGACGACGATTCAGCCACTTTCCATCTGAAACAGGGGTATGTCGTCGAGGAGATTTCGGGACCGACATTGTAGTGGCTACCCTGTGATCTCCAGCGTGCGCTCGGGCCAGAGGAAGGGAACAGATACGGTACACGGCAGCGAAAGTCGGTTTCCTCGGTGAATTTGGCGGCTCCGAGTTATTGAGCCCCACTCAGCGGCAGTACGGATCCCCCGAGTCCCGCAATACACTGTGTTTCAGGGGCTGTACTGACGGCTGCCGGATCTAGCTGCAATGGGAGACGGGGACGGCGATATCGCGGATGAGCGAGTTCGCTACGCTAGAGCGATAACTGCGATAAATTCGGATGAGTCGTTTGTTCGAGAGGGGACATCGCCGGGTGTTCTGGAACGTGAAGTCACCGTACAGAGGCTTTTTCGTAGTCAGATAGAGGAGATTCGAGACAGACGGACGTGCTCGGCTCGGACGGGGGAATTCTCGCGAATCGACGACAGAGAGACGGTCTCTCGGCGAATCGAGCGATCGACTTGATGTGAACAACCAGACCGTTCGACGCCTCCGGCGGCCTTGCATCGAGTGACCGGCAAGGAAACCCGACGTACACGGCCGAATTCACTGGCGAGAAGCGTTCTTCGGTCAGCGCAACCCCACCTATAGAGAGCGTTTAACCGCGTGAATATCCCTGTATCGCCAGAGTTTGCGCGTCGACCGTTCGAGAATTTGTCTCCGAAGAAGCGCCAGTGCATCCCGACACCGGTACATCGCCACAGAAACCACATCTTGCGGCCGAAATCGGGCTTGTACCGCCCTTTGAACGGCTGAATTTGTCGAAATACCGTCTTAGAACTATCTGAGACTGCGATCCATGTCTCATGCCACGAAATGATGCCGACGGATGGATTCGTTCCTGATTTCGGGCCCGTTCTTCGTCGGAGTCGCCAGGGCTTCCGAACAAGGTCCGGTTCGACAACCCACGTTTCCACTGCAGTCAGAACCGGCCCCCCAGGGAAACAACGAGTGGTGTCGACAGTCAGTTACTGACGTCTAAAGTCATGGACGTAGCAGTGACTGCCGACTCGGCCGCTCACCACTCCGGGCCGTCGAGGAATCGATTCCGGAAAGACCCGACCGTCAGGATGTTCGAGAAGCCGGGTTCGTCGAAGCTGACTCGCGTCAGTGCATAGGACTCGCTGTAGGTCTGCCCGACGCGCGGGGTTCCGTCGCCGGGGTTGTGGAGCGCACGGATCACCTCGTGGCCCTCCGAGCGGCCTTCGACAACCCAGTAGGCACGGTCGGGCTCGCAGGCGGCCATCTTGTCGTAATCGGCGGGGACCGCTCGAAGCGTATCATGATTAGACCGTTCGGCTTCGCCCGTGATGACCACGTCACCGTCGGCGTCGAGGACCGCCACGTCAAGCCGGCCGCCCTCGACGGGGTAGTACGTCTCGACGCTCGCCGCGGGATGGTCGGCGTCGTCGACGAAGCGGGCTTCGAACCCGCGTCGCATCGTCTCGACCATCATGACGTGCAGGCTGGACTCGCTGAGGTCGCCAACGCCGTCGCCGTGGGCGTGCCCCTCTCTGTGGGCGGCGCCGATGAGTTCGCGACCTTCGGGTGTCACCGTGTAGAGCGTGTGGGGATGGCGACCGTCGATAGTGATGATTCCGTCGACGACGAGTTCGTCGAACGCCTCGTCGGAGAGGCCGGCGTACGCCTGGAGTCGCTCCATGCCGTCGTAGACGATGTCATATTCCCAGCGGGTGTCGTATTCCTGCTGGTGGGCGTTGTAGACCAGCTGGACGAACAGAAACTGTGCGTCGGAGTAGTCGTACTTCGAGCGCTCGGCCGGCGAGCGCGTCACGCCGACGTCGACCGTCGGGACGTTCGCCCGGTCGACTTCGTCGAGAGTGCTGTGGCATTCGATCGCATCGGCGAGAGCGGACAGACGGCGGCCGTAGCGCGTTCCACAGGATTCGCACGTGATAGACTGCGATGGCGGATGAAACTCGACAGCGGCCGGCAGGCGGCGCGTAAAGGGGAGCGTGGTATCGAGCGTCGTGTGTTCGGTGGCGGTGGGAGCGGCGGATTCCGTCTCGGAGTCAGATTTGTTCTCACCAGACCGCGAATGGGGTGTCACTGCCGACGATCGTGTGACGGAGATCGCATGCCGACGCGAGCGCTCGGCGCGCTGGGTTCGGGCTGCCTCGAATGTCGCCCGCTGTGCGGGCGTGAGCGGATCGGCTCCCTCGGGGTGACCGGGTGGCAGCGAAAGCGATTCGAGTAAGAGCGGGCGCGACGGCTCGCCGTCGAACGGCGTGGGAAGCGTGGCCAGCCATTCTCCGGGTGCCAGCCCGCGGAGCCGGTTCGACGCGTCGGCTAGTGGCATGTCGTCGGTCGAGAGGAGGCGGGCGAGCGCCGTGTCATCGACGACCCGCCCCGAGATGACCGTCCCGATGTTGTTGATTGCCTCGTCGTAGGCCGCTTCGTCGACGCGTTGGAGTTGCTTTGGGTACTGCAGCGAGAGCGTGATGCCGACGCCGAAACTGCGCCCCTCGCGCAGCAGGTCGGCGACGATACCCGAGGCGGCGACGGTCGCCGCCTCCTCGATGTGGACGTTCACGAGCGGCGGGTCGCCCATGGTCGCGTAGCTGGTGCGGCGCTCGCGCTCGCGGCGTTTGAGCGCCGTCCAGATCTGCGAGAGGATCACCAGGGTGAGCGCGCGCTGTGGCTCGGTTCGAAGCTTGCTCGTGTCTATGATGACGACGCAGTCCTCGTCGAGTTTCGCCCGCCAGTCGAACGGGTCGACGGACGGAGTGGTCCCGGCCTCATCAGGGGCGTAATTAAACAGCGGGGCGACGCGGCTGTCGATCGCGGCGTTGGCTATCCGGCGGGCGGCACCGTCGATGATGTTCGCCAACGTGTCACCGTTCGTGTCGGCGATGCGCTGGAGTTCGCGACGCAGTCCCTCGTCGATCACTGGAGGCGTGTGGCCAGTCTCTGCGAACCGGCCGATGCGTCGCTGGAGGTCTTCGAGGGTGAACTGGTCGCTGCCGTGGACGGCGTCGAACATCGCCTTGACGATCGCCTCGATGACCAGCGGCGAGGCGACGGCGCGGTTGAACTGCTCTTCGCCCATGATGGCTTCGAGTAACTCTTCGGTGTGGTCGGCCACGTCCTCGACGGCCTGCGAGCGGGCGACGCCCGACGCTTGCTGGCGGGTCACATCGAAGAAGGGTTCGGCGGGGACCGCCTCCGCGGCGTCGAAGCGATAGACGTTCTCGAGTGAGCCGTAGGTGGCGTAGTGGGCGCGCTCGTAGTCGTCGCCCATCTGGCCGTCCTTGGGGTCGAAAACGATGGTCGCGCCCTCGGTCGCCGCGTGATTCGGGAGCAAGCCGGTGACGCCGAAGACACTCTTGCCCGAGCCCGTGCCACCGGCGACGAGCATATGTAGTCGCTGTAGCGCCGGCGGGATTGCGAGCGGTTCGTCCGACCGGGTTCGGTCGCCCGTGAGCGGGACGCCGATCGCCAGACCCTCTGTTCGGTAGGTATCGAGGACGCTCTCAGGGGGAAGGTTGAGCCCCGTTCGCTCGCCCGCTCGCGTTTCGACTGCGCGGCTGGCCTCCTCCGGGAGGTCGGCCCCGCCCACGAAGCAGAAACTACCCGCTGTCGTCGGGTCAGCAACGAACTGTGGATGCGTGTTCGTCGAGAACGGAATCGAGATGCCGAGGGCTAACTCGATCCGTCGGCTCAGCCGGAATCCCTGCACCGTTCGCGTGGCTACGGCGTCCCGCAGGCTCGTTGCGCCATCGCTGTCCAGTGCATATCGCGTCGACGTGACTCGATAGAACTCCGTGCCGACATCGGAAAGCGCCGAGTTGAGTGCCCTCAGTACTTCCTCCGGATCGACCGTCGCGTCTGATTCACGCTGTTGCTCGCGCTCGGGCGGACGGTCGTCCGATTCCGAGTCAGGCGTGGACTCCGATCTCGGGGCGAGTTCGTTCCCGTTCGCCGCTTCGAGTGGGTTCGGTTCGTTCGCTGCGTCGTGGGATGCTCGCGACCCGCCGTCGGCGACAGCCTCCCCAGCGGCCGATGGCTCGAAGGCGACGGCCCGGGCGTTGACGCGAAAAGACGTGCTCGCGTCGACCGCTTCGATCGACTCCACCCGATCGCGCCGGTCCGATGGGAGGTCGCGGGTGGACTGGCGTTCCCACTCGGCCTCTTCGGGGAAGATCTCGGCAACGAGTCGGTCCACCAGCGTCGGCTGTGGCTGGTGATAGTCGTAGATCGTCTCGTCGGCGAGCGGCGTCCAGTCGGGTTTCGGTTCGAGCACGGTCTGAAAGACGGTCGGGGTCTCAGCGCTCGCGAGCGCGTCGACGACCGCCGAGAGCGGCCAGTTCGTGCGCTCGTCGCTCACGAAGGATTCGAACGGACGGAGCTTGGTCTGCCAGTCGTTCGACCACGCGTCGGTCGCCTGAAACTCGATCCCGGCGACGGAACAGTCCGCGAGTGATTCGGTAGTGAGACCGTTTGGGGATCCCCCGGTCACCAGGTCGGCTACTGTCGTCGTGGTCTGGCTCAGTTCGTACTCCTGTGGAAACGCGCGTCTGAGATGTCGCTGCAACTGCTTGATAGAGAGATCGGTGGCACTGAAACAGTACGTGACGCCATCGTCGGCACCCGCAGTCGTGAGTAGCATTTCGAGCGTCAGCGAACCCCCATCGTCGGTCGCGTGAAGCGCACGGAGTGCAGTCCCGACGTGGTCAGGAACGAGCGCGGTCGTCGTCGGCCGGACGAGGAGATACTCGCGCTCGGTCGTCAGTGGATCGTCGTCGGTCGGCATCCCTGCGAGAGACCGGTGAATTCGATATGCGTCTATCGGTTGTGGGCTCCGCAGTTCTGGTGTTCGATCGACAGATCTCCCAGAACGAAATCGTAATTTCGGAAATCACGATCTCCGAAATTGAAATTGCTGGCGTCCTCCCCGTGACAGTGATTCCGTTGCAGTTGCTCACAGTTCTGGGAACCATTCAGATCGGGACCAGAGTCCGTTCAGTCCACGATCGTGGTACTCGTCACGGGCACTAGCGCTTGCAAACAGGACATTGGTGTCGAGAAGAGCGACTGCCATCACTCGGACCCGAACTCGTCTTCCACTTCGACGGCGTTCGTCTCACCGGCGTCGACGGGTTCGAAATCGTCAAAGACGCCCTCTCGCTGGTGGATGACGTCGACCGCTAGACCACCGCTCTCGTCGATAGTCCAACGGAGTTTGTCACCAGCACCGATGTTGAGATCCCGACGGATATCCGCGGGGATTGTGACCATCCCCCTGTCGCTGACCTTCGTCTCTTCAGTCTCTTCGGTCGCCATACCTGGCCGTACGAGCGCTCTATTCAAACATGCTACTCTACATGTGGTGTTGACAGGGAGAGCGGAAGCCACACCGCTCCATCGGATATGAGCGGTGGCACGGCTTCCCGATCCACTCACTGGTCTTCCCAGACCCGTTCGACACGTTGATCGATAGCCTCGAACACTACCGAGTAGATGTCGAGTGGATGTTCCGGGAGTGAGATGTCTTCGACCACATTCTCGTCCGGCGGTCGGTGGAAGTGTGTTCGCGAATTGTGGGCATTGGGATGTCGGTCCCATCGACACTCCCACCGAGTCTCGTCGGTACGAATCTCGATATACTGGATCGAAAAGTCGCCGCTTGTGAACCACCGAATATCGAGCCGAACGCGATCGACAAACCGCGGGTATTGGTCTGCGTCTAATTCGGCCCGCAGTACTCGGAGCTCGTGCGGGCCAGGTTCGAAGTTCGTGATCGAGACGAGCGGGTCGTCGGCAAGATGACCCTCGAGAAGACGGAGATCTGCCGATCAGGCGGCCTCGTCGATCCAACCGGTCCGGTCGGTGGTGTCACGCCGGGATGAGATGGCCGTCATTGCGTGCGATTTGGTGGGCGAGTGCATACAGTCGAATGTCGCGGTCGACACGCTGCCAGTCGGTGAGTGCATCCATCCGCTCGTGGACTGCTTCGTGATCCTCTTCTTCGAACGCCCGTACGGTCGCCGGATCGTCCGCATCGAATCGCTCTTCATATGCCTGCTGTTCGGCTTCAAGTTCGTCCACTCGTTCGAGAATTTCTTCGATAGATAGATCCCGAGCGATGCAGCTCGCCTCCTGCCACTCAAAGTACGCTTCGTTGCGTGCATACCGTGCGGGCTGACTGTCGGTATCCGCACGAGCGATCCCCATCTCAGCGAGTCGGTCGAGATGCTTCTTCGCTGCATTGGGCGAGCAATCCGCGGTATCCGCAATCTCGGCTGACGACGTAAGTGTCGTCGTCCCCACTAATACGTCGTAGACCCGTCCAAACGTGTCCGTCTCCTCTCCCCACCGCCGGTCGTCGGGTGTCGGCGTCGGGTCGAATCCGCCCATAGGATTCCTAGACACAGCTACGCGATATAATTTCGGGAGTTACAGATATTTTTGAGAGGAATTCAGGACCATTTGGAGAGATAGGGAGAGCCGAGTAACTTGCGTACACTCGACAGCAAGCAGTGAAAGCCCTCGGCGCGCTCGCGGTCGCTGTCTCTGAAAATCGGAGATTTTCAGGATGACGAGAGAGCAATGCTCTCTCGAACCAAGGCGGGATATCCGCGCTCGGATACCACACCGCACTCGCGCGGATAGTGGCCCGCTCAGGCGACTCACGGCGCGAGCTGGGAGGTCGGCAGAGCCGACCTCCGCATGCCGTGGCGGCGAAGCCGCCACGCGCGCCTCGCCCTTTCAGTCCACCAGGGCTGCGGTTGGGTACCCGGTCTGGACTATCGGATGGCCAGGTGGTTCGTGACGGTACGCCCCGCTCGCCGCGTGCCGCCCGTCGCTTGCTCACGGTTCTCCGAACCGTTCGCATCGAGGCGTTCCCTGCTCACGGCTCCCGATGGTCGCCGACAGACTCGCTACGCTCGTCTTTCGAGCCTGCGCTCACTCCGTTCGCGCAGACGCCGTTCGCAGCGGTCACGCCTCGCTTCGCTCGCGACCGACCATTCCGGGCGTGCGGGCGCTCCTCGCACCACGAGCGCCCGTTCCGGGCTAAAGTGAATGTGCCTTCGCGCCAGCACCAAGCGCGCTTTCGGTCGCGTCGTCCTACGGCCGACGGACACGAAACCGGCTTGTGTACTGGCCGCTCGCTCCGGGCGGGTCGCCGGAAGACTCACTCCGCTCACGGCTCACTTCGTTCGCCGAAAGACTCGCTGCGCTCGCCTTTCGAGCCTGCGCTCACTCCGTTCGCGCAGACGCCGTTCGCATCGAGGTCTCCCTACGGTCGACCTCGCGCCGTTCGTCTTCCGAGCCCTGCCTCGCTCCGCTCGGCAGGACGGCGCGCGGTGCTGGTTGTGGGGCCTCGATAGCGCGCGCTCGTCGCGCCCGGAGGGCGCGAACGAAGGCGCGAGCGAGCGCGCGCAGATGTGTCTCGTCGGACGTGTCGTCGGAAAACCGCGATGTTGGAGCATCGCGGTGGCGGCGCGTGAGCGCCTTAGTGGTACCAGGTTAGATACCAATGTCTAGTAGAACTCGATTCGATAATGAAGTTTCGGGCGATGAACGCGCGGTTGAACAAGATGTCGCGGCGGTTGATGAACGGCCGGAGCTACGGGCGTCTGTCGAACAGGAGATACAGGGGAACGTCGATACGAACCATCCGGACGGACGGTTGGCCGGGATGACACTGGAGGCCGAGGAACGATTCAAAGCGCGGGAAGACGAGGTCCGGCGGACGCGACAGCGGATGGACCGAGAGCAGTGCTCGGATCGGGAGGAACGGACGCGCGAGGTGGTGAGTGGCCAGACGCGCTATGCCCAGGAAGAAGCCCCAACGGATCCCCGTGAAGACCTCAGTCGGGAGCAACTGGCGGAAGTGAACAAGCGCGCAGCGCAGATTGTGGATGACCTGGAGGATCGTTCCAGGGCGGGGGCGGCATATCGACTCGCCGAGAAGGTGCGCGAAGGCGTGGACATGCTGAACGCGGCATTGCTGGTGAAAGAAGAATTGCACGCATCCCCGGGCGTTCCAGTGCCGATCGAGACGCTCGAAACGGTACCTCGCTCGGCGGTGGACATCGAGGGCGAAATCGTGCAGTTGTGGGAGCCGAGTAACGCGAAGATTCAGAGCGTGGGGCTCATCGAAGACGAATCTGGGCGAACGAAATTCACCATCTGGGAGCGAAGCGGCCAATCATGGGTCAGCGAGGGCGAGCACGTGCGGTTGCGAAACGTCGAGAAGAGCTGGTATCAGGGGCGCGTCTCGGTGGCCGTGACCGGCTGGTCGGAAGTCGAATTCCCGGAGAAAGACCAGTGGTGGGCTGAGTAGGGCGCGGATTTTCTCGTTTTTATTTTGCCTGACCGGCCCGACCCCACCACCCCACCCACCGCTCCGTGCTCGCTCTCCGCCAGTCGCTGCGCGCGCAGCCACGACCTTGACAGCAGGGGGGTCCAGAAGTCAGCCACGTCCTAGTCAATATATGACAATTATACAAAAGATAATATGATCGTGTGTATACCCAGCATTTCAATCGCAACCGAAGTCGAATCTGACGAAGGGACGTAAAAGAGAGTCGCGGGTATGTTTTTCGCCCCTGAAGGGTGCGGGGCGTATCCCGTCCCGTAGATTCAGATGGGACACAGAGCACTCATTGCCTACGAACGACCCGATAGCACCTACAACCTCCACTACTCCCACTGGGGTGCGATGCACCTCCGATTGAAAAGGGACATCGCGGAGGAAACACCGTTTGGCCGTGAAAGCCCGGACGAACGGTTACAATCGGTGTTCGAAGAATTGCGCGAAGCCGAGACGGATGCAGAACTCGACGCGTTGCTCAACGGCCTCGAATACCCCAACCAGCCCGTGGACATCGAACCGTGGGATCTCGGATGCACGCTCGAAGCGATCATCTCCGAGCGGCTCGATTTCCTGCATCACGAAGCGTTCTACGTCGTCGATCTGGACTTCGAGGTGACCGCCTACCGGACGCACTGGTTCGGCCTGCAGTACGACGCTTCGCTGGTCGACGAGTCACCCACGATCGGCAACGGTGCGTTGCGGACGGTCCGGTGGTACGACGGCAAGCCCGTGGGAGACGGGTTTGCACAAGGCGAGTTTCGAGCGTTAAAGGACATCACCGGGGAGTTGATCGATCAGGGGGTGCTCACTCGCAGAGAAGCGCCCGCCTACCTCGAACGGAAACTCGACGAGTGGGTCGGTGGAGACGAAGCACTCATTGTTCGTACCGTTGCTTTCGTCGACAGTTAGGTCCGAACCACCACCACTTCTGATGGGCTTTCGCGACGTGATTTTATTTCCCCCTGGGGGGTGCGGGGGGTACAGACGTGCCTCGCGCTGAGCATCGATGGCAACGAGAGACATCTACGTGGACGGCTTCGATGAATCGACTGGCAAGACGATCGCGGCGACAGAGTGCCCCGAATGCGACGGCGACCTTCGAACCGATGGCGGCGAGATTAACTGCACGGACTGTGGCCTCATCGTCAACGAGTACCACCTTGACCACGCAGCGGCGCCGCTCGATTTTCCGGACGGGCCGAATCGTGAACGTACTGGTTCGCCGTTGACGGCGGCCAGACACGACCGCGGGCTGTCGAGCGAGATCGGATTTCGCGTCGACGGGAAGGGAAATCCGCTTTCCAGTGAGAAACGGACCCATCTGGGGCGACTCAGACGCGAGCACACGCGGGCAAAGTGGCAGTCGAAAGCCGAGCGAAACCTCGGCCACGGCTGTACGGAGATTGCCCGACTCGTCTCGGCGCTCGATCTCGAGCGAAGCGTTCGTGAACAGGCGAGTGCGCTGTTCCGAACGGCCCAAGACGAGGACCTGCTACGCGGCCGCTCGATCGAAGGGTTCGCGGCGGCTTGTGTGTACGCGGTCTGTCGCTGTACGGACGTTGTCCGAACGCTGGGGGAAGTGGTGGAGAAAGCGCGGTGTTCGAAGTCGGCGGTGACCAACGCCTACCGGGTGCTGAACGCGGAACTTGACCTTCCGGCACCGCCCCAGCGACCGCGCGAGTTCGTCGCCGGGCAGGTGTCTGCCGTCGGGGTTCCACCCGAAATCGAGCGGTCGGCGATCGAAATCGCTGAGGCGGCGTGGAAGGATGGTGTGAGTATTGGCGTCCATCCTGCAGGATTTGCAGCGGCCTGCGTGGCTGTGGCGTGTCGTGAACAGGGAGTCGGACTCGTACAACGAGACCTCGCCGAGGCAGCGGGCGTCAGCGCGGTGACTGTTCGGACACATCGCGATACGATCGAGGGTCGGCAGGAGGGTGGGCGATGATACCCTCGTGGCTCGGCCGACTCGTCACTGGAAGCGACGGACGATACATCCGCGAGTGTCGCCACTGTGGTGAGACAGCTCGTCGGAATAGAACACCCTGCCCCACGTGTGGTCGGACAGGAATCGCGATCTACGAGATCGAATAGTCTCTGGCGGTAAAGATTCCGCGGACCTCAGTCAGTTACCCACGACTGAAGTCGTGGGTCGATGATAAGAAGAACCAACGGTCTCTGTATTGTTTCCATCCGATAGGGTCAATCCAAACGGCTGAGTGATCCACGTCGTTCACGATGCATGATCCCACCGGCAAACCGTCGTAGTTTGGTTACGAGTTCGTCTTCGGTCTCGTAAGTCTCAACACGCAGATCCCACCGGACTGACGCCGACCGGATCATCGCACTCGTCACATCATCCTCGTGGACGAAAATCAACCGTTCACCGTGTGTGTCCGCAAGGCTCTCGAGGACACTGCCGGCCTCTTCGCCGACACCGAAGTTGTGGCCGAGAAACGGTACCACGAACGCGGTCGCGTTACTACACCGAGCGTATTCGATACTCTGTGTTACGGCATCTACGTCGGCAGTATCGATGTCGACATCAAGTGCGAGAAACGCGTTCACTCCGGGATCAGTTCGGAGTTCTCCCTGTATTCGTCGCAAAAGTGCTTGTGCCGCGTTAATATCGTCCTTGTTTCGGAAGAGACGACGGAGCGGTCCAGGAAGCTCGGCGATGTCGATGTCGCGGCGCTCCTCCTCGCTGAGCACATAGTTCAGATTGAATGATTTGTATGGCCCCATCAGATAGAACAGAAAGCGATCATATTTTACATGCCCGAGGCGGTCAGTAATTCTCTCTCGCGTGATCTCGACAGTCACAGAGGCGGGCATTCAGCGAGAGTATATAAAAAGGCGTGTTTTCGAGAAAGTTTGGCTTGACAACGACTAAGCGCATCCGGTTCGTAGCGTGACGTACGATGGCGACGGATCAAACGCGGACAGTCAACGGCGACGCCCCTGACGATCCAGCAGATCTACTGCCTGAGGAGAGCGTTCTCAGTCTCGACGAGTATCTCGAGATGCACGCTGCCGTTGGCCACCGTACCCGCTACGAAATCCTCTATCGACTCGTCCACAGCGGCAAGATGAGCCCGAAGGAACTCGAAGACGCACTCAACATCGACGACAGCACGCTCCACTACCATCTTAACAAGCTCGTCGATGTCGGCCTCGTCGAGAAACGCCAGCGTACGGAGCGTGGACAGGACGGGCTGTACACGTATTATCGGGCGACTGTCTTCGGGGAAGTGACGCTTACCGAGGGCGTCGACGAGCTGATCCGTGGCGAGCAAGCGTTCGAAGAGATGTACGACAGTTCATCCCAGTGAGAGCGCGCTGACAGTGTGTTTGATGCTTGCCGTCAAGAGTACGGTCGGATCTCTGGGCACGATGTAGCTCTTTTTCGACAGTTGGCCGCCCTCACAATCATCTGTGTTGATCGGGATATTGTCTTGGGTATCAGTAGTGGAGATTCCGAGTGCGATGTATTGGTCCGGGTAGTCCGGATTCGTATTCCGGCTGACGATCACGTAGGGGCGGTTGTACGGCTGGAAGGTCGCTGGATGGGTGACCACTTCACAGGAGAGGTGTCCATTCATCCGTTTGATACTCGCGCCACGATTCGATCGCTGACTCGTCAGCGGCCTCTGCGTCTCAGTCGATATCCCCCACTCATCGTCGTGCTGCGAAACCGCTCTTACGCTGCTGATCGTGCTTTCGAAGCCCGTGATACGGTCATCCTGAGCGATCGCCCAATCGGTGTCCTTGTGTCGCGCGAGGTCACGTTCCTCGAGTCGCTGCAGCGTCGGTCCGATACTTCCCATGGGAATATCGCCTTCCGATTGGGTCTCAGTCGGGGTGAACCCCTGATCCGGGTATTCAGCCAAGAACGAAAGTAATCGTGTGTGCGTTCGATCCAGGCCGGAGCCAGTGATCGTATTCTTCCGAATCAGTATAGTCGTCGAAATCGACGGGCATTCTATTCGAATGGATTTTGGATATCCGTCAGTATTAGCGTTGTTACGGCAGAGAAAGAGCAGATTCGGAGTGGAATTTCTTATGTAACAATGGTCCCTCACCAAAGGCATTTGTTACATAAGATGCGTGGAGGGAGACGCGCCGCAGGCGATTTTATCGGCGCCACCAGGTGTAGAGCGCTCTCGATAGGGCGCTCGAGAAATCAGCATGTATCCACTCAACAAACTCGAGTTCACAAGTCGCGTGGCCAAACGAGCCCAGTACGAAGCCTTCGAGTTCACACTCGTCGCCGACGGCATCCAGGTTCGCAACGGCAGTCACGCCAACCCAGAGGAGCACGAATATCTCGTCCGTATCGACGACGGCGTTCCGGTTTCGTGCTCCCGCTCGGCCGACGAGCACTACGAGGGCGCCTGCAAGCACCGCGTCGCAGTTGCGATCCGACGACCGCTCGTCGACGCTATTGCGACCGGGAAGGATCCCAAGCCAGTCGTCGCGGACGCTGGTCGGGTAATTTATTTACGTCGTTAACGCACATATATTCGCATGCCTGAATTCGGTCCGGAACCATCCGACTCGTCCATAGCCGACGAACGCGAAGAATGGCATGGCTCGCAGGACACACGAGGTCGGATCCGGAGTGTTGCAACGGGGCTACAGGAGCCGGCAACTGCAGCGACCGTCGCCGACCGCGCCGGGTGTTCGACGAACGCGGCTCGCAAACATCTGGATGCACTCGTCGATCTCGGCGTCGTTCGACGTGTCGAGGACGGTGGGTCACGGTACGTTCGCAACGATGCGTACTTTCGCTGGCGGCGGGCAAACGAACTCGTGACGACGAATAGTATCGATTCTCTCCTCGATGAATTGGCCGCACTCGAAAGTCGCGAGGAAGAGTTCAGAGAGCGCTTCGATGCAGCGACTCCGGAAGATGTCGACATCCCGGATGATGGGTCACACAGAGACATCGAAACGCGATTAGAGACGCTGTCCGAGTGGCAAACGATCCGTGATGCGATCGATCGGCACAAGGAGGCACTCCGGATCGCCCGTCGAGAAGACACTCGCCGAACCGCCTGAAAATGGATGAACCGGCCGCCCAGGTAGACTCCCCCGCTCTCGAGACGATTCGCGACCGTGCGCGGACACACTCTCTCGTCGAACGAACTCGAGTGGAGCAGACCGGATCGACAATCTCGATGGTCGTCTTGTCACTCTCGATGGATCACTATCCGGGGCACGTACAAGACGCCAGAATCGAGATACAGTGGTATCTCAACGGCGACTACAACTTTCACTACGTGGAACGTCACAGGTCTGAGAAGATCTGGCAGTGCCGGTGGGACCGACATCCGAATCCCCACACCTCGAGAACGCATTTCCATCCACCGCCCGAAGCCGAGTCGACGGCTGCAGTCGCCGACCATCCTGCAGACCGACATCCGTCGGCTCTGTTCACTCGAACGCTCGCGAACGTCCGAGACCGAATCTCAGATCTCTGGGCCGAATCCGATCGGTGACAAAATTTCCAAAAGACGACCTATATCGGCTACTCCTTCGAATCCTCAACTATTCTACTCTACAGCACGAAGCCAACGACGGCGATCGAGGCCACGGGGAGTCCGAGAACCCGTGCGTCGTAACTGCTGTCCATCCACCTGGATTCTGTAGTAGCCGTATCCACCGGTGACGGGGATTCTACGGTGTCGAGGACGCCTTCGTGGTGGACGCTCTAAGGAATGCCCTCTGGTATCCGTGGCTTCGGCCGTTGCTGTTGCCGCCGGTAGCGTAAAACTCAGATCAGTTGGAGTCGCAGTCAGTTCGGGTCCGATGGCGCGACCGAGTGACTGAATCGGTGGTATCCGCCGAGTCTCCTCCGCATCTGTCCGACGCGAGCGAGAATGCAAGTCTCTAACAGAGTCTTATGTAACAACCGGCTCGCTATCAAACCTACTAGTTACATAAGAATCAGTAAGGGGGGACGCGCCGCAGGCGATTTTATCGGCGCCACCAGGGGTGGAGCGCTCTCGATCAGGTGCTCTGGAAGATAGAATGCATCCACTCAATCATCTCGAATTCACGAGCCGCGTCGCCAAGCGAGCCCAGTACGAAGCCTTCGAATTCACACTCGTCGCCGACGGCGTCCAGGTTCGTAACGGCAGTCACGAACACCCGAGCGAGCACGAATACCTCGTCAACATGGACGACGGCATCCCGGCTTCGTGTACCTGCCCGGCCGACGAGCACTACGAGGGCGCATGTAAGCATCGCGTCGCAGTCGCGATTCGAAGACCACTTGTCGATGCGATTCTGGGTCGGACGGATTCCAAGCCAGTCGTTCCAGACGGTGGCCGGCTCGAAGTCCAACCTGATTCGACTGTGACTGAACCAGTTCCGGGCGAGGAATGCGACGAGTGTCTCGATGATTTCCCCTGCTGGGACTGCGTTCGCACTGGCAAGAAGCCACTACCTGAGTAGGTGATCACTATCTATTTGCATCTATGGCTACTTGGTACGTATATCTAGTTACACTGTATTAACTATTTAATCGACTAATTTCAACCACATCTAGGAAGATATTTATCCCGATAGCAAGCGGGTAGAACTACTGTCGTTCGCCCATCGTCGCTCTCCTGAGAGTATCGATGCATCGAGTGACAACTACAAACACATGGAGGACGCTGATGATTTCCACGGTGCAGACGAACCGATCGCTCGATTCACTCGCTCACTTCGAAAGACGGGCCCGACGCTCGGCTTGCTGGTCGCGACGCTGGGCGTGTTCGCGATCGATCCTGTGAGCGCACAGACCACGGGCGAAGCCTTCTGTGAGACGGAGATGGCGACGACTATCCGAAATATGTTCAGTCTCATCCAGTTCGGTGGCCCGCTCATCGGCGGCGTCATCGCACTCGGGACGACCATCGCGCTGACTGCGATCCGGACCGTCGACTCGAAGAAAGAGCTGAAATCGATGCGCAACCAGGCCGTCATCTGGGGTGTCATCGTCGCCCCGCTCGGTACTGCGATCCTGCAGTTCCTCCTGACGAGCGTCGTCGCAGGTGGCTCCAGTTGCAGCTTCTGAGCCACTCGATCGGTACCACGCTGGCCCTCGCACTCGCACTGGTCGCCGTGAGTCTGACTGCGACGCAGTCACTCGCCTACGCGACCAGCGACCAGGAGTTCGGGCACGACCACGCGAACGGGAGTGGGCACGGGTCGAGCAACCCTGCACTCTGGTCGCGTGACGTGGATATTTCAGACCCGGCAGTGCTCGACGCGCTGATCGACGACGAAACGACCGGTCGAGACGCCCTGGCCCTGACGACCGACATCCCGTTCGACTCGCCACCGCCCGGAGTTCGCCAGTGGAATCGCGAGAGTCTCGGGAAGTTGCCCAGCACTGGGCCCTGGAAGTCCATCTACCCACTGGATGCATCGCTTACTCACGGCCGGTACGTCCGAGACGCTTATACCGAGGTTTTCACCGTCCAGCCGTCGACGCGGGCGAAACTCACACCCGACGATCAGCCGCGATATGTGGCGCCGAAAGGCGAGATGCTGGCCGTTGCCGACTACCGCGTTGACGTGCCCGCCGACACCGGGTGGAAGTACGGGCAGACCGTCTGGAACCTGACAGCCCGTGAGGTGACCGGGACGCGGTTGCTCGTCGACGGTGAAGTAGAAGCGCGCGCGGACGGCGGGCGGCGGATACGCTTCGACTACGATCTCGGCGACAACGTCGGAATCGACCACACGCTCACCGTCGAAGCGAACGTCTCGGTGACGGTCGGGCGATACCGCGAGTGGTGTGCTTCAACCGATCCCGAAGGCGCGTGTACGGTCTGGCGCTCGACCTTCGAGAACCGGACGGAGACGGTGACGGTCAGCGATTCGATCGCCGTCACCGAGTACTACCTGGATATCATGGGCTTTCACGCCCGCTACCCCGATGGCGACCTCGGGCTGGTCGTCATCAAGAGTGACCCGTGGCTCGGGTACTCGCTGCCCGAGGGAGACGTTCGGGGGGTCTGGCGGTTCTACTCGGCACGCGCTCCCGGGTGGGAGACGCTCGTCAGTGAAACCGCCTCGGGTTCCTCACGGAGTCACTCGCCCGTCCATCCACTGCGGGTCGTCGCCTATCCCATCGAGACCGGCCCGACCGTCTCACCCGCCGACAAAGTCGAACTGTTGATGGTAACCGGCGAGAGGAGTCAGCCGCCGACACTTCCGAGGACGGTCAACCTTGACGTACTCGAAAAACCGTACACGGAGAGTTTCAGCATCGCGACGCGGCTGAACACGCCCGACCAGGGCGTATCGGACATGACCGCTCACGGGCTTGTCCGTGGAGTTCGGACGAACGCGGATCCCCGGTTGTTCGAGGAAGTCGCGATCCACCGGAGCAATCTCTCGCTCTCGGTCTTGAACACGACGGCGACGACGGCGACCGTCCGCGTCTCGCTTCGGGATGCGGAGACGGGTGAGCCGATCGAGACGGCAACACGTGAGGGACATGTCGTACTCGCGGGTGAGGAAGTCCAGACCGGCCGCGATGGAACGCTCACGACGACGATTCCACGTCCGAGTGGCGCGATCGGTGCGCGATACGAGCCCGGTGAGTGGTGGCTGTACACGACGGCCTACGTAGCCGACTCGGATGCGGTGTCTGTTAATGGGACGACGCTGACGGTCGTTCGGTCGCTGTATCGGGCTGGCGTGCCCGTCGGGCTGTTCCTGCTGGCCGTGTTCCTCATCGACCGGATCACCGGTATGGCTATCTGGCCTCCGTGGAGGGGTCTATGACGGACAAGCGATTTTCTCGCCGGCGATTCCTGTGGGGCGGGGTTGCAGCGGGTGCGGCCGGGCTTGCGGGCTGTTCCAGGACAGGACTATCAGGCGGCCAGACGCCGTCGAATCAGGTATTCGAAGAAGCTTCGATTTCCGGATCGAACCTGGTCGTCACACTTCAGGAACAACACGAGATCGATGAAATGGTCCTCATCTCACCTGATGGAGATACATTCCGGGCAGCAAAGGTTGAAAACGATGAAACGGTGACCCAACTGAGTCTCTTTGATTTCTTCTCTGGTCAGCATTATTCGCCCGGTGAACATCGACTTGCGGCCAAACGTGACGGTGAAAATATCGCATCGAAGGTGCTGGATCTAGTCCCAAAGTTGGAAATCATCGAAACGGGACAGTACCTCGGTGGTGAAGCAACACCAGAGAACCGAGGAAACGTACTCGTCACCGTCAAGAACACTGGCAGTGGCCCAACGTGGGCGTACTACCTTGGATACGATAATACGCCCAGAGAAAGTTATGCACCAAGAGAAGGGCACCCGACAAACTCTCCGTTACAAGCTTTGAAGAAGCCGGAATCAGAGAATAATACAATTCTCGGTCCGGGTGAAACACAGACATTCCTTGGACGCTGGCCACCGTTCTTATTCTCTGGTGACGAGCACTGTCGAGAACTGGAGATTGATTTCACTCTCACAGTCTATTCCGGTGTCGGAAGCAACGTTCGACAGGATCTTCGAGCGACTCTATCGGGTGAAGAGTTGCAGGTTCTCTACGAAGTCACCTGCAGTACCATCGATATCGAAACAACTGATCGAGGGACCACTGATGGATAGTCGGTCCAGCATCCTTTCACTTCTCGGCATTATTGCCTTTACTGGCTGGCTGTCTGCCCCTGTCCGCGCACAAAGTGAAGACGAATCGAGCGGCGGCGCCTTAGGAGACGTCATCGTATGGGCAATCGAGAAAGCGCTGGAAGTACTCTTCAAGCCGCTTGAAATCGTAGTCGAACGTCACGGAAATTTTGTTGTCGAACTCATTGTCGGGACACCTCATCCCAACAGGGTGTTCGATGAACCGACTAACAACTCTTGGCCGACTATCTACGTCTACTTCTGGGACGTCATTGTCCCATTGTCTCTGCTACTGTGGGCTCTTGCGATTGGACTCGTGATCTTTCTTGAATCGACGAGTTACCTCTTCAGTAGCTATCACAGAACTAAACTGAAGCGACGGGCCTTCGCGGGCCTGTTAGGAATCCTTTCTTGGTGGTGGCTAGATGGCCTTGCCCGTCAGTTCGTCCATGAGCTGACCGTCTACTTGTCCCCAGACCTATCGTCTATTGAGTTGTTCCAGACGCTTTCGTTCGGATCGCTTGGTGCGATAATAACCGCGATCACACTCTCCGTAGATTTTGCACTGCTCGCGATTGTCGTTCTTATCTACTTTATTCGAGAGATCGTTCTCTATCTCTTCACCCTCATGATGCCAATCCTGATCGCATTCTGGATTCCTGGAGTCGGGCCGTTCAGTCTGGTCTCCAAATTCATGCAGCGATTAGCGGGATTCTACGTTCCCTTCCTATTCATGACAGTGCCCGTGGTTCTCCTTTTTCGGCTTGCTCAATTACTCGGCGAGAACTTTGCACTCTCTATCGATGGAATTGGGGCGTGGCTATCTGCACTGATCATCCCCATCGTAGCGATTGTCTCCCCGTTCATCCTATTCTGGCAAGCAGGGTCGATCTTCTTCATGGCACAGAGCGCCTCCCACCACAGTTCGAGACGCCGCGCTCACGGTCGAGTCGCTGGTGTCCAAGAGAGGGGCCAGACAGCCACCCACAGCGGCCGGAACTTCGTCCGCGGTGTCCGTGGCCAACAGGCCGTGAACTCCGACGGGCAAGCGGTCTTCAACTCCGGCAACTCACGAGCCCACGCCGCGGGCTCTCGCCTCAACACGACCGGCTCGCGACTCCGCGGGGCGCTCGCCAGTGAGAACAGCGCCGAAGCCAGTAGCAACGCCAGCTCCTCGGGGAGCGATTCGGCTGGATCGACTTCGGACACCTCGACCGAGAGTCGCAATCAGCGATTCGACACACTTCGTGACCGGTCCGATTCGAGAACCAAACAGAGACGCAAAACCCGCGACGACAGAGCCGTCGACGACGACCCCCGATATATCCAATAATGCACGAACGAGACCCCGCAAAGCGGATTCCGAAATCCCTCGGTACAGACGCGAAACTATTCGGGAGCTACACGATGACCGACATCGGTGTCGCGCTCTTCCCGGGCGTGCTGGTCATCCTGTGCTTTCAGGTGATCTTGCCGACCTCGATGGCTGTCGGCGGCTACCGACTGGAGACACTGACGCTCCCCCTCGCCGGCGTGATGATCCTCGTCGGTGCAATCTTCGTCTATCTCACCCCGGCGTACACGACCAGCGCCGACTGGGTCGCTGCGATGGTCACCTTCTACCAGCGCTCGGACGAACTCGGCCACAACGAAGCCAAGCAGCACACGCAGATCGAACGGGTGTATCCGAATCGCGGCGCCATCGAGCGGACGGACGGTGCCTTTCTCGGACTCGTACAGGTGGCACCGCCGACGATGGCACTCGCGACGGACGACGAGTGGGGCCAGAAGGCAGAGGCCTTCCAGAACTTCCTGAACACGAGCGTCGAGTTCCCCATCCAGATCTACTCGACGACCCAGGCATTTCCCGCCGAAAAGTACCTCGCGCAGTACGAGTCCCGGCTCGACGACCCCGACGTGGAAGCGAATCCACAACTGGAAGCGCTCATCGAGAACTACGTCGAGTGGTACGAGCAGGAACTCGACGAGCGGCGGATGACCATTCGCGACCACTACGTCGTGGTTCCGGTGACACCTGGGGAAGTGCAGTTCGAACGGGAGAGCCTGGTGCAGCGACTCGCCGGACTGCCAGTCCTCGGTGTGTTCGTTCGAGCGTACTTCGCTCCACCCGAAGAGGAGCGACGGGACGCGCTGTTCGAAGAACTCGACGACCGGCTTCGCCGCATTCGAACGGGGCTCCGGGAGATCGACGGGTGTAACGCACACCGTGTCGACATTGCAGAAGCGACACGGGTCATCAGCGAGTTCTGGGCGGGCGAACCGCAGGACTACGGTGACATGGAGCAGGTGCTGCGAACCCAGACGATGGTTGGAGGGGTGCGGCGATGATCGAGACGCTTCGATCGATGTTCTCAGGGGGAGACGCCGATGATGTCGAAAGCGAAGATTGCGACGACGAGGGAGTCACGGTCGAATACGAGCCCGTGCCTGCGGGACTGCCAGCGATCGGCGAGTCTCATCAGACGATAGTAGGTCCGGACAGTCTCGAGCGGTCGCCTGATGCCGTTCGAACGGGCGAGACGTGGGCACGCACTCACTGGGTCGGCGACTACCCAGACGCGCCCGTCGATGGACTTTTCGAGGGACTCTATGCGACGGCGGAGACACGCGCGACGGACATCAGTCTGCACGTCACACCACGGGAGACGAGTGCGACGCTCGATACGATCGAGAACACGATCGAGGATCTGGAAGCTGACGTGGAGTACCTTTCCGAGAAGCGTCGGGCTGGCGCCCGTGGAGTCCGCAAAGACCTGGAAGATTACCAGGCGCTCTACGACGCGCTTCGGAACACCTCGATGCAGGCGTTCGATACGTCGATGTATCTGACGACGCACGGTAAGTCTCGCGAGGATATCACTGGCGATGGGGTTTCGAGTATCGCGCGGCAATCGCCGGCGAATCTGACGCCTGTGGTCCCGCGGTGGACGCAGCTGGACTCGTTGATTTCGGGGAGTCCCGTGGGCGTGGACAAGCTGCACGAGTCGATGGACACGACGACGCCCATGCTCGGCGGTGCACTGGGTGCGATGTTTCCGTTCGTCGCCGGTGCGTTCGCTGAGCCCGGGATCGAGTACGGGACCTACGCGTTGAACGAGAGCCCGCTGATTCTCGACCGGTTCAATCGGGAGACGGGCTACTGCACGATGGTCATCGGACAGTTGGGGGCAGGAAAGTCCTTCTCGACGAAACTGCAGTTACTCCGGCGAGCGATGTACGACCAGGATACGGTTATCATCATGCTCGATCCGCTGGAGGGGTTCGCCGGTGTGAACGATGCGCTCGGTGGCGAGCGCATCACTGTCGGCGGGACGCGTGGATTCAATCCGCTGGAGATCAGGGCGACGCCGACGGATGTGCTCGCGAGCGTGCCTGATCTGGATCCGTGGTCCGAGCAGATCGCGTGGGTGCTGACCTTCTTCGAGACGTTCTTCACGCACGTCGCGACGAATCCGCTTGCCGGACGGAAGCAGACGCTTCGCCGGGCGGTTCAAGAGGCCTACGAGAGACAGGGTATCACGCGAGCGCCGTCGACGCATGGCCGGGAATCACCGACGATCCGCGACGTGATCGAGGTGCTTGAGGACATGCTCGCCGACCCAACCGAATTCGGGTACGTAACTGCGGGTGAGCAAGAGAGCGTGCAGGGTGATGCCCAGTCCTTGTTGACTGATCTTCGGCCCTCGTTCCGTCCAGATGGTGACCTGGCGAATCTCGCGGTGCCGACGGAGTTCGATCTGGACTCGTCAGTGCTGTATCTCGACTTGCATCAGGAAGAGGGTGCGACCGGCCGATCGGAAACGAGTCTCATGATGCAAGTACTGTTCAATGCGGTGTATGAGCGGGCGAAGGGGACGGACAAGCGGGTCGTCTTCGCCATCGACGAGGCACACTACCTGATGAACGACGCGACTTCGCTGGAATTTCTGGAGACGGCGGTTCGACACAGCAGGCACTACGATCTCTCATTACACTTCATCACGCAGACCGGCGGCGAGTTCTCGCTAACGCCGGAGACGCGGACGATCGCGAATCTCTGTTCGATAACGTTGATCCATCGGGTGCAAGAGGAAGCCGAGAAACTGGCAGGATGGTTCGGACTGAGCGAGCGCGAGGTGAACTGGATCCGAACCGCGAAAGCTGGAAATGAGGAGGACGGGTTCTCCGAGGCGTTGCTTGGAATCGACGAGGAGGGGTGGTTTCCGCTTCGGGTCCGGGCGAGTGAGTTCGAGGTTGAGAGTCTCGAACACTGACTCTCAGATTAATTGATGATTGTCACATTGTTATGGTTTTGATGAAGCGTCTGGACTTCGGAGCACCGAGGAGTTTCGAACAGACAAATTACAGGTGAGCGTCAGGTGGTGAAGAGGGAGTTGTGTGTGCTACTCGATACTGTGGCCGACAGATCTGGAATCGCGTATCACAAGGCGTGTCCCGACCCAATGGACTCAAATGTCACTGTTCGTCCCAAGTGAGGCTCTCAACAGTCGGAAATTCCGTTTTCGCCGTCTGTGGTGGGTTATAGTACCGTGATTTGATATCGTAGTATCCAAACTCCGGCGGGATACGAGCACAAGCCTCTGCCAAATTCGCATCTGCCGTGTGAGTGATAACACGAATCCGAGAGTTTTGCTCGAATAACTGAACCGCCAAGGCGACCAGTGCCGCGTCTGCCCAATTGTTCGTCTCTGGGTACTTGCTCTGCCGGTTAAGAAATTCGTCCGCGACGTATCGCGCTTTTTTAACCGAGCCAGCACTGGCATCGAAACCATCAGCTCGGTCTCCGGGAAGCGGTGTCGCCACCCGAAGCCACCCATCTTCGATAGCCGTATCGAGATACGGATTCGCGGGCGGATCAGTACTTCCAGCATCTGCCAGTTCGTGATAAACTGCAGCTGGTACCCAGATCTCCGTCCTAGCTTCTTCTACAGCCCGTTGGAGCGATTGCATATGCGGACTGGGGTGCTTCCCCAGATTTCGAAACATCACCGTGTCCGCGACGTTCGCAGTGTAGATCCTCGTCATTACCGCTACTCATCGGCAGATTCGTGAAGTAGATCTCCCTCTCCGTCGTCGAACTTGTCCGGCACGTACGTCGTTGGAGTCGAATCGTCGTCACCGAGGTCGAGAATCGAATAGAGTGCTTCGACGAGATCGTACGTGGTTCCAGTAGAGAGGCCCGTAAGCTCAGCTATCTGTCGAATTGTGACATCTCCCTCGCTGTGTGCGGTCACGAGGTCGTGCGCGAGTGCGAACGTGACGAGGCCGTGGTCGTCAAGAACGCGCTCGATAGTCGGGAAGTCGTTCTCGTGTGCGACGATCTCGACGAGCTGGGGTGTGATCGAGACCTCTGTGTTCTGGACTGTCAGCGTCAGCTCGAACTCCTCGGCAGCGTATACGACAGTACCGGCGTCGTCTCCGACCTCACTGATCAAGCCAGCCTGTTCCAACTTGTGGAGATAGTCATAGACCGTTTTCTTCGAGACCGTTGTCGTTTCGACGAGTTCCGGACCGGTCGTTGTTCCCGCCCGTCTGATCGACGTGTAGAGAGCAGCGAGATCGGTATTGTCGAGCAACTCCGTGAACGTCGGGATACCAGTAATCGGCCCGGGTGTTTCACCCACGTTTCGCACGTGCTCCGTGTCGTAACTCATGTTGTATAGAGTTACGAAACTAGAAACCATAAGCGTTTGCCACGGAAACGAGTACAGTTTCCCTCGAATTCGGAACTTCCCAGTTGGTATGTTGATAGTCTTGGAGACACACACCAGGCAACGAGTCAGTGACCCACGACTGAAGTCGTGGGCTTGTCAGTGGACTCCCCTTCTGCCGTCGAGTCGACGGAGGCGGTGTACTCGCCATTCAGGTTCACCGTCCCTGACGTCAGCGCACACTGACAGGGTGCGCCTCCACTCGAAGACGTTTGCCCCGAGTGGAGCCGTTTCAACAGCTTGCGTGCGACGTTCTTGCTTGCGTTGTAATCTGCGTTCAGTTCGTACTCGCATTTCTGGCAAACGAACTGATGTTTCGACCGCCGATTGGCTTCGTGGGTACACCCGCACGACGAACACCGCTGACTCGTGTACGCGGGGCTCACTTGCTCGACCGAGATGTTGACCATCTCGGCCTTGTACTCGACGTACTCGAACAGCCGCCGGAACGCCCAGGCGTGGAATCGTTTCGCGGCCGGCATTCGATCGCGAATATCGGTCAGATCCTCGAAGGCGATATGCGTGCAGTTGTGGTCACGGGCTTCCTCGAGAATCCGGTTCGCAGCGCGATGCAGTTCATCCTGCATCCAGCGGTGTTCGCGATCTTTCATCGACTGGATCGACAGGTGCGCCGAGCGCGTGGCTGTCTGTTGCATCGACCCGCGTGTCTTCTCGAACTCGCGGCGGCGATGGGTCATCCCGTCGGCGTTCCCGATGAACGCGCCGGTGGAAGTCACGGCCAGCGAGCCGTCCACATTCAAGTCGACACCGAGGACTGTTCTGTGCTCGGTCTCGGAAGATGCCATGGAGTGGTCCTGTTCCGTGTCTTCAGTTCGGCGCATCCGCGCGTGGAGATAGAACGACTCGGTTGAACGGTCGTATTGCACCGTGGAGGTGCGGAACTCGTAGCCCTCGTTCAGTAAGTACTCGCCAATGGGAGTATCTTCGGCCTCGCCGGGAATCACGTAGTCGCACTCGACGCGACCGTTCACGGTCGAGAGCGAGACGTGGTCGCGGTGGAAGGTTGCGGCGCGTTTGTCGTAGACGACGCTCCAGGCATCGAAGTGTGGTTGACTCGTCTTCTCTCCTTTCTTGAGACGGGCGACACCACTTTTGGTCGCCTCGATACCGCGTCGAATGCCCTTCTGGACGAGGTTAGCAGTCAACTCCGTCTCACGACGAAGTTGGTCGTAGAGGGCGTTCTCACCCTTTCGTTTCGAAGTCACGCAGTAGTCGTCAGGGTATCGCCACGCCCACGCTGCGGTCGTGTTCGCGCAGTGGAGGAACTGATCTTTGGTTCGATGGAGGTCGTCGCACCGCTGGTCAGGCACCTCGAGTTTGACCTTGACCGTGCGGATCACGTCCCCCATCTGTAGGACACACTGATGCGGATTTGGTTATAAACTCTCGCCGTGAAGGGGAGTCAGTTCGTCATCGCCCGTGGATTGAGTCGAACAGTATCGGATTCCTCCCACGGCTCAAGCCGTGGACTTCCTCCTTGCATCTCTGTGAGTTACGCCAAAGGAGCCATTTCTATGAGGTCTATAGGGTGCACGAGACGAGATTCACTTGAAACAGTGGTGTGTCTCTCCGACACTGTTTCCGCATTTTGGCGTACATGAAGAGCCAAATCTCTGCGATGCCGACGGTGGAGAGAGTTCTCCCCATTTGGCGCATTCAGACTGTTGCGAATTCTGCGAGATAGACAGCATCAAACCACACTGGTGGTGGGCAAGGCGAAGGGAGCTATCTTGAACATCGCCTCCTGCGCGATCCAGAGATCATCGTTGAAGCGCTCGACAGCTCCTGAGCGGGTACCGTGTGAGATTCGAGTTCACTCGTTACGAGGTGTGTGGGTCATTCATCGACTCGCCAAGATCCCCTGCCTCTCGGTACGTAACTTTGTGTCAGTCGCCGTGGAGTGCCGCGACGTACTCTTCGAGGATATTCGTATCCGCAAGAATCCACATCGGCTACTCGGCCTCTTTGGTCGGCTCCGATCCGCCTCGCCCCAGCTCCGAGAGAAGTCTGTTGATTCGCATTCCCCTCCCAGAGCGGTCTGCATCGGCCGCTCACTCGCTTGGAAGCCCGCGCGGTTGCCGTCTGACGAGTTCTTCCGGAGAAACCAACTGGTCGAAATCCGGCGCATCCTACCGTTCGTCGGCATCTGCCTTCAGACCGGAACGTGGTTCCTCCATACTACCAGTATGATACTGGTGCAGAACAGAACGTTGTACGAACGGGATATCCGGAATGAGGTTCGGATAGGTTCTCCCCCACACACCACCGCTGCAAGTGAAACAGTATCTAAGTGCCTTATTTTTATTTCAGCCACACCACTAATTCAAAGAACGGGCGACAGTGAGCGCCCCTTCCTTTTCACTTGCAATGGTGGTGTGTCTCTCGGAGATTGTCTCCGCATCCTAGTGTACATGGGCTAAGATTCCCTGTTGCCGACAGCCGAGAGTTCCTTACGTTAGCTTTTTTAGGCTGTGAAATTCCACTCAATCGCCGATCTCAACAGCTGGTTTGATGGACTCCTTCAGAGATCCTATCCTGTCGTCTTAATCGTCTCTATATCAGGTCCAGTGTATGACACACGTCCTGTGAATCGTGTTACGACCGGAGTTCGACGAGTCCGGATTCGTGGAGATTTGATACAAATTGCCGAACGTCCGCACGTAACCGTTCGCTCTCGATATCGTACTCCATTCGGAGGTCGGCGACGAGTTCGTCTACGGTCACCGGTTGTTGGATCTGCTGCCAGATATCGCTGCCCACTGCGTTGAGTCCGTGATAAGTACTCGTCTCCAGATTTAGAATGACTTCTTCGTCGTCGATAGTTGTCGAAATAGCGTCCTCAACGGCGACGATGGTCGTTTCGGCCGTAACTTCCCCACCCATTGTCCCTTGCTATGTGAATAGCTACCTAATGCTTTCGTTCACGAGCAATTCACCCAGCGGCAGTATGGCACCGAAACACTCTCTTGTCGGGCCACCAATCAGACGACAGCGTTGGAGATGGTTGTATGAGTTATCGGCGGGCACTTCTCTTTCGCTGGTCCCGGCGTGACGTTCTGGCCGTGATGGCGCTCGCAGCCATCGTCGCGTTTCTAACCGGCAGCGCCCTCTTTTATGTGGCCGCTTCGGATCGTCCGGTCGCACTCGCCGACGAATACGGATCCGTCGCGGACGTAGGCCAGTTCCAGTCGGTAGACGCTGCACACCGGGCTGCCCGCGACGGTGACGTTGTGGTCGAATACGTACGCGCGAACGACACAGGACCGCTCGTTGTCGGTATGTCGCAGGAAGACGCCGACCGCGCCCGTAGAATGGAGCTGGCTATCCCAGAGATTCCGGAACAGGGCGTCAGACAGGGTGTCGTCGACGATAGACGGGCAGTCGATGCCATTCGTCTGGGTGAGCAGACGGTAAACGTGACGACAGCGGTCGACACTGGAGTCTTTCCCAGTCGATGGTACGTCGCCAGCACGGCGACGATCAAAACGGTCGGTCCGACGGGGGCGTTCGTGATCCGTCCGCCGACTCCCGAAACCGACGTGGCGACGCTTGGCGGACGTGTCGAGTCCACGATTCGCGGTTCGTTACGATTCTTCCAGCAGGGCGCCCGACAGTTGCTCAACGGCTTCGTACTACTCGTCGCCGCCGCCGTCGTGCTCGGGGCGGTGACGGTCACGAGCGTGGTGCGGATGACTGTCATCGACCGGGCGGATACGATACGGGTGATTCGGGCCGCGGGCGGACCGCCATCGACGGTACTGAGTCTGTTCGTCCTGCGGGGCGCGCTACTCACCGCCGTGGCTCTCGCGCTCGGATACGCGGGTGGCGTGATCGCGAGTTCCGTTGCCGTCTCGGTGGCCGTCTTCGCCGGACTACCCACCTCGCTCTCCCCTCGCGTGAGCGCAGAGGCCGTCCGCCTGCTTACCGTCGTGTACGTGCCTCTGCTCGCCGTCGGTGGCTGTTCCGGTGCACTCGCGGCACTGCCCGCAGTTCGAACGCCTCCGGGTGACCGAATGAAGGGGCGAGGGCAGAAGGCAAACCGAACGGGAGAATCGAACGGGAGCGGACAGTCGAACAACAGTGGCGTTCGCGACCACGTCCGATCGCTTTCGAGCACAGTATTGCTCGACTGGCGAGCGGTCGTCCCGACGGCGGCGACGGTTGCGGTGTTCACATCGCTCGTGTTGCTCGTTTTAGCCGGAGGGGGAGTCGCAGCCCCCCTGACGACGTCGAGTGCGACGGTCCTCGAACCCGGTGCGGCCCATCCGCTGTCGAGTTCCATCCCCGAATCGTACGCGTCGGCCTTCGAGTCACAGAACGTCGCCGCAAGCCCGGAAATCCTCGTCTTCGGTGCCGTGAACGACGAACCAGCACTGGTTCGTGGCGCTCGATACGGGGCCTTCGCTGCGGTGTCGAACGCGAGCATCGTGGCGGGCCGAACGATAGACGGCCCCGGCGAGGCGTTGGTCGGGCGAGATTTCGCCGACACACATGGCGTGTCGGTCAACGAGACTGTGGTTCTCGGTGGAGGAGTCGCGAAGACATTCGACAGCGTCCGGGTCGTCGGCGCCTTTCGCGCCCCAGGCGTTCAGGACGACCAGTTGTTGGTCCCCATCGAGACCGGACGCCATCTCTCGCTAAAAAGCGGGTCAGATGTGAACTTCGTTCGGCTCTCCCGCCCCGTTGGCGAGACGAGCGCCGCGGCCGGCGTCAACGTGTTGAGCGTCTCGGTAGCGGGGCCGGCGACGACCGATGGAGTCACTGTAGAGGTATCGGTCGTGAACCTCGGTGACACGGCGGCTACGCGTGCTATCGACGTTTCGCTCGGCGACGAGACTACCGAACGAACTGTCAGCGTCGGTGCCGGCAACCGGACGGTGGCATCCGTCGAATTTTCCCCATCGCGCGTGGGAACGTACACGCTCACCGCCGCCGAACGGACGCGCCGCGTCGACGTCGTCGATCCGGACTCGCTCCAGGTGCAGGGCGTTCCGGCTGAAGCTCCCGTCGACAGCGCGCCGCAGATACGCGTCGAGACAGTCCTCGGACGGCCGGTCGCGAACGCAACGGTCGCGGTCGGGGATCGAAGCGTTCGGACCGCGGCCGACGGAACGGTTCGAACGCGGTTTTTGTCGGTCGGAACGACACGAATTCGAGTTCACAGCGGCGACCGACAGTGGAATCAGACGGTGACCGTTTCAGAGAACGCATCGCGTCGGTTGTCGACATCGCTCCGTATCGTACCCGACCAGGTGACAGCGTTCACGCGGCCGACTGCGACGGTCCGATTTTACAACCCATGGAACCGGAGTCTCAGCCGAACGTTCCAGCTCCGTGCAACAGGAGAGCGATACCATCGAGACGTGACGGTCGCGAAAGGACAAACAGCGACGCGGTCAGTGAAACTGCCCCGGTTGCCTCAAGGGAGCTATCGCGTCTCCGTGCACATTGGCGGTGACCGGCACACCGCCGCGAGCTATCGGGTCGCAGGCGAGGGGCGGCTGTCGACGGTCGTCGCCCGAAACACCGAAACGCAACGCGGGGGGGGTCTGGGTGTCGCGATCTCGACCATCTTCGGGAACCTGCAGGTTATCGTCGGAGGATTGCTCGCGCTGGCGGCCGTGATGGTCAGCGGCGCACTCGTCGCGAGCTTCTCGCGGACGATCCACGCCCGACGACGGACGATCGGGATCTACCGCGCGACCGGAGCCACGCCCGGACAGATAGGCCGACGCTTGCTCCGTGAGGGGGTCGTCATCGGAAGCGTGAGCGTTGCACTCGGGCTCTTCGGCGGCTGCGTACTCCTGTGGGTCCTCGACGCTCGAAACGCGCTGGTGTTTTTCGGTATCACTGTCGCACCGGCGTACTCGCCCGTCTCGCTCGCGTTGGTCGGGGCGAGCTCGTTCGGCCTCGTGTTGCTCGGGATAGGGCTCTCGGCGGCAGCCGTCTTGCGGCGACCGCCGGCCGCGCTGCTGTCGGGAGACGACCGGGCATCGACGGAGGAATCGCGATGACGAGCGGCTGGACCGCCCGTCGGTTCGCGCTCGCGCTTGGGACGATCGCAGCAGTGGGCTTCGCGCTTCGAGCGCTACCGCTATGGCAGTCACCGCTCCCGTTCAACCCCGACGGGCTCTATCATGCGCGGAACGCGGGGCACGCGGTCGCCACGGGACGACTGCCGCTCGAACTCGTCGCCATCGACGACCTGGGATTTGGGACGCTGCTCGCGCTTGCAGCGCTCCTGACAGGTGAACGCACCCTATACATCGCTCAACCGTTCGTCGCTGTGGTGGGCACGCTTCCAGCCGTGTTCGGGGCGCTGCTCGCTCGACGCACGAGCCGACGGCTCGGTCATGGGCCGTCCCGGATGTCGGTGGCCGGACTCGTCGCTGGGGCGTTTCTGGCCGTCGGTGGAGTGTACCTCTATCGGTCGATGCCGGTCGACGAACAGACTGTCGGGCTGGGACTCGTCCCGCTGTCGCTCGGTGCGGCCGTCGCGTACGTCTGGAGCGGCGACCGACGCTGGCTCGTGATCGCGGGCCCCCCACTCGCGATTTTGCCGTCGATCCACAATCTCGATAGCACGGTGGTTGGACTCTCACTCGTCGCGGTGGTCGCCCTCGCCGTCGTCAGGCGCCCGGGCCGCCGCAGTATATCCGGCCGTTCGTCGGGTCGCGGACGAACTGTCCGGGCGCTGGGTATCGCGACCGCCTACTGGCTCTGGTTCACGACATACATGGTCGCGGCACCTCGGTTCACGCCGGCGTCGGTCATCCAGTCCCAGCGGGTAACCGCGGCCCCGGGGCTGCTCGTCGCCTGGGTCGTCGTCGGAATCGCCGTCGTCATCCTGTTCGCTCGGTTGCGGACGCGAGCCCAGCGGGTCGCGCTCTTCGCACCGTTTCTGTGCCTGTTTCTGCTGGTCGCCGTGAACGCGGTAGTTCCCGTCTTTCCCGGGACGTCGCGGACGACCCCAGGCGTGTTCGGTCCCGTATCCGGGCTGATCGTCCCCGTCGTCGTCGCAATCTGGGGCGCCCCGCTCGTCCTCGGCGACGACGGGAACCGGGCCGTGTTCGTCGCGTTGTTCACCGGACCGCTTACGTTCGTCGGGTTCGCGCTTTCGGCCTCCCTCGCGCCGGTCTATCTCGAGACGGCGATCCGGACCCACTGGTTTCTGTACGTCCCCGTCGCGGCGCTGACGGGAACGGCGGTCGCGATCCTGTTCGAGGGACAGTTACAGCGCCGTCGAACGCTTCGTGTGGGCCTGGTAGTCCTTCTCATCGCGGCTGTCGCGATCAGTGTTCCAACTGCGTTCGGCGGACTCGCCGTCCACAATTACAAGGGCGTCACGACGACCGGGGAGTTCGCTGCCTCGACGTTCGCCGTCGACCACGCCACGACCACGTGGGCGAGCGACGACCACCTCGTCCGGATCACGCGATATCGGACTACCGGGACGACCGGAACGGTCGGACCAGTGTACGACTGGGCGCACGAGACCGACGCCGGTCCGCCCGACTGCCCCGTCTTGGTGGACAGTTCGTGGACGACGGTCGGCGCACAGTTCTTCCCACGAGCGCCGAGGAGCGTTACGACCGAGCGCCTCGCCGCGTTCGAGCGGGGATCGAACACGGTGTACGCCGGTGGCTCGGTCGACAGGATCGCGTTACTCGTCCCGCAGAACGGGACCGGGGGCGGGTGTTGACCGTGCCGACTGAGATTGAGGCGACAGGAGGACGACGGCTTCGACGAAGGAGGTCGCGATGACGAAGGAAGCACAATTCGTCGCGGAGTGCGTCCGGCGGACCCTCGTCCCGCTGTGGCAAACCGAGTCCGGGAGATCGCTGTCCGGTGGAGTCGAGTGGACCGACGTCGACGCATCACTGTCATGGGACCGGGTCCTCGAAATCGCACGAGGAAACGCTGTGGTTCCGCTCGTCACAGCGGCGCTGGATGACGACGAGTGGCTCGACGCGGCCGACGTGACCGTCCCGGACGAAGTGCGATCTCGGCTGCGCTCGACGAATCGCCACAACGCCGCGCGCAACCTCTCGCTGGCTGGTGCCCTCCACCGGGTGCTCGAAGTCCTCGAATCGGCAGGGGTACGAGCGATCCCGTTCAAAGGCCCGGTGCTGGCCACGACCGCCTACGGCGATCTGACGCGGCGTTCGTTCGGCGATATCGACCTGCTGATATCCGAACCGCAGCGCGAGACGGCCAGAACCACGCTTCAGGAGAACGGGTTCGAACGCGTCGACCCCTACAGCGACCCGGAGATTGACCGGTCACGAGTCCTCACGCGGCCCGTCAAGGAATACGAGTTCCGCGAGCTCGACGGGGAGTCGCACGTGGAGTTACGCTGGTCGTTCGAGACGACAGGGCTGCCGTCGTTCGAGACGTTGTGGGACCGGCGAACGACAGCGACCGTCGCGGGCGAGGCGGTCCCCGCGTTGGCTCCCGTCGATGTAGTGCTCACACAAGCGACCCATCTGACACAGCATGCCTGTCGGCGACTCGCGTGGATGGCCGACGTCGCCGCGGCGACGGCACGTGTGCACGACTGGGACCGGTTGCTCGCGGCCGTCGAAACGCGGGGACTCCGCCACCGTGTCAGCGTCGCACTGCGGATCGCCGTCCAGTTGTTCGACGCGCCCGTCCCCGCACGACTCTGGCAGGCCGGACGACTCCCCGACTGCAGTGCCTCGGCGACTGCGGCGATCGAGCGCTGGCTACGCTCGCCGGTCGATACGACGACGCTACTCGACGAGTTCCGGTTCAAAGCGGGGTTGCTCCCACCGCGCGACGCGCTCCGAGCGGTCGTCGACACGGTGTTCGTCCCGCGATACGACGAATACGAGGCACTCCCGCTTCCGCCCGCTCTCCACCCGCTGTACTACGTGTATCGGCCGCTTCGACTGGCGGCCCGCTACGGACCGTGGTCGGACGCCACCCACCCGTCGCGCCAGTAACGAACGCCGCAGCGACGCGTACGTTCGATTCTCGACTTATTACGCTTCAGCAATCTATATCTGCCTGTAGCAAATGCGTGCGAGTGATGGCTCCGAGCTCGTGGGTGGCTGGGTAATGGACCTGCTCACGCATCTCTGACTGCCGATCGCGGCAGTGTACGTCCTCAGACCCGACCTGTTCGAGTCGCGGCTCGCGTTCGGGCTAGCCGGCTTCGCCGTGTTTCCCGACATCGACAAACTCGTCTCGATTCCTGGCGGATTTCACTCACTACTCACACTGATCCCGGTCGCAGCAGCCGTGGTAGCAGTCGAGTGGGGCTACAGGGGCGAGCTGCGGGTCGCGCCCGTCGCAGTTGCGCTGCTGTACAGCCACATCGCTCTCGACGTCGTCGACGGGAACCTCGTCCCGCTGCTCACACCGGTGTTCGAGTGGGGTGTCGGCTTTCGATACCCCAGCGAGTTCGTGTTCGGGGGAACGTGGCCGATCACCGTTCGCGGGGAGATCATCTCGGTGATCGTCACCGTCCAGCAAGGAGGCGGTGGAGGCGGAAGCGGCATCGCTACGTACCAGTTCCTCGGAAAGTACGGCGTCATCTCGGCCGCGTTCCTCGCGCTGATCGCCTCGCCGATCGCACGCCGACCCGAGAGCCACTGATGGGACGGACGCGCGCTCGGTCGATCGACGGCGTGCCGGCTGGAGGGATGACTGGGCTGTCTGGCGCGACGTGGCGAGAAGATGGATTTAAGCCGACCCATCAGATTACGTAGACTGTGGCGGATTCACGTTCGGACCGCGACCCCGATGTTGGCTTTCTCACTGCGGGAGTGCTCCGTGTAGCGCGTGGATCGAGGCGTCTTCCCGCCGATCTCACCGCAGTCGTCGCCGCCGTCGTCCTCACGAACGTCGCCGTCCTCGCGCCTGTCGTCCGCGAAACGCCAGTGCGGGTCGTTTTCGGGTTAGCGTTCGTCCTCTTCGTTCCCGGTTACGCGTTCATCGCGGCCCTCTTTCCCGAAGCGGGCGAGCCGTTCGACGGAGGTGATGCGGCCGAAACCCCCTCGTCGGAGGCGGGATCGCTCCCCACGGGCGGAATCGACGGGATCGAACGCGTCGCGCTCGCGCTCGGACTTAGCATCGCCATTACCCCGCTCATCGGGCTAGTGTTGAACTTCACGCCGTGGGGGATCCGTCTCGTCCCGATCCTCGTGAGCCTCAGCGCGTTCTCGCTCGGGGCAACGGTGGTCGCAGCGCGGCGCCGGTGGGCGCTCCCGTCGGACCGCCGGTTCCGAGTTCCCTACCGAGAGTGGGCCGACGCGGCCCGGGTCGAACTGGTCGAGCCCGATACCCGGGCCGACGCGGCGCTGAACGTGGTGCTCGTCCTGAGTATCGTAGTCGCGATGTCCAGCGTGGGCTACGCCGTCCTGGTCCCCCAGCAGGGCGAATCGTTCTCGGAACTCTACTTACTCACCGAGACCGAAGACGGAGATCTCGTGGCGGACGACTATCCGACCGAGTTCGAACTGGGCGAGGGACGAGAGCTGATCGTCGGCGTCGGCAATCATGAACACGAACAGACGAACTACTCGGTCGTCGTCCAACTACAGCGAATCCGGGGCGAGAACAACTCCACATCGGTGGTCCGCCGTGACTCACTGGCCGCGTTCGACAGTAACGTCGGTCACAACGACACCTGGCACCGCCGACACACCGTGACCCCGACGTTCGCCGGCACGAACCTACGCCTGCAGTACCTCCTCTACCGAGGGGAGCCGCCAGCGGAGCCGCGTCTCGAAAACGCCTACCGGGAGAATCACCTCTGGATCAACGTTACGTCGTAGTCTGAGCCGGCTGTGTCCCGTGGGCGGAATTACCGGAGCCGCGCTCCCGAGACCGTCATATCGTGCCACTGGGCGGAGAAACGCCGAACTACTGCGTTCAACAGCGCGTCTGGAGGTGAGAGTCTCCGTTCAGGGGCGAGAGGGGATACGTGTCGGCCGGACCGTGGACACTGCCGGAACGGTCTGTGACGGCGTCACCAGTTCGATTCGACGGCTTCGAGTAGCGAGTCGATACCGTCGACCGTCGGGTCTTCGTGGAACGTGGCGGTCTCGTAGGCCTCAACGACCGCCCTGAGTGCGTCGAGTTTCGCCGCCTCCATTCCTCCGTCTCGACACGCGTTGAAAAACTCCCAGTGCGTGTCCGCGTCGGCGACACCGAACGACTCCGCCACCTGCCCTCGCAAGTGCTGGTAGGTGTACTGCAGCGCGGCAACCTCCTCGCCCGACTGGAGAAACGACTGACCGGGTGCGAGTTCGAGTCCACCGGTGGAGCCACCTGCCGCCTCCGGTTCGGGTGACGCGTCCGTCGCGCCGGTCGCCGGGTCGCTCGGTTCGGATTCGGCGTCGGTGTCACCGGCCTCCCCAGCACCGTCCGAGATGAGGGACCGCCGGGCGACGACGAGCCCGACCAGGACGACGAGGAGCCCCGCGACCAGTAAGGCGCCTTCGAGGGAGCCACCCGCGTCGGAGAGTGTGCCGCCGAGCCCGCTCTCGGTCAGGAGGCCTCCGAACGGACCCTGATCGTCCGCAGACCCCTCCCCCTCGCTCGAGTTGCCGACCGAGATATCGATCTGTCGGGTGACCGAGGACCCGTTTAGATTCAGCCCGGACCCGTTGAAGGTGGCTGTCACCTGCACGTTCGCTTCCGGCCCCGGGTCGAGTTGCGAGCGCTGGAGGGCGACTGCGTACCGTCCCCTGTCGTCGGTGGCCGTCGTCACCGTCGGGCCGTCCTGAACCCGGAGGGCGACGGTCTGCGCGCTTGCGGGCTCACCCCTTGCCGTTTCGAGGCGGCCGACGACTCTGACGCGGTCGCCCGAGAGCGACCCTCGCTCGAGCGTGAGCGTCGTCTCGGTCTCCCGGACAGTCAGCGCGACGGTATCGTTCGAGGCGGTGACCGCCGTCGTTTCGTTGCCCGCCGTAACCGTCACCTGTTGTCGACCGGGCGAGACCGTCGCGGATAGCTGGCTGCGAAGCAGACGGCCGCCCGATTCGTTCAGGGTTCGCGTCGCGACCATGGAGCCATCGACCTCGGCCCGTACCCGAACGTCCGAGACGGGTTCACCGTCGACTGTGAGCGTGGTATCGACAGCGAGCTGGTCGCCGTACGCCACGGTGCCCGGATCGACCGCCGTCGAGAGCGTTCCGTTCACCTGTTTGATGGCGACGTCGACCGATGCGTTCGACGAACGGAACTCGGACTCGGCCGCCGGCAGGTAGGTCACGTTCACAGCCGAACGCGTGACCGGGATCGCACGCGGCCGGTAACGCAGTTTGAACGATCCGGACTCGTCAGTGCGAACGGTTCGTTCGCGGGTGTAGACCTCCAGCGTTATCTCCCGGTTCGCGACCGGCTCACCGTCGGCCGTCACGAGTCGGCCAGTCGCTGTCAGCGGATCGACGAAGGATATCTCGGTCCTCTCCGGCTGGAGTCGGAGTTCGGTCTCGGTGAACAGCGTTCGCTCGACGCGTTGCTGTCGCTCGGAGATGTTCTGCGAGACGTTCGTGATCCGGTCGAGTGACGCTGGGAGTGGGTTTCCGGTCCGGTTTGCCAGCTGCCGGTAATCGTCGACGACACTCCGGTTGAGCGCGCGGACGCGAGTCGCGGTTTCAGAGAGTTGACGGGCTTCGCGACGGGCGCGGCTACGGTTGTCGTTCTCGATAGCGCGCTCGTACTGCTCGTAGTTCTGCTCATATTGCTCGACTGTGTTCGTGTAGTTCCGCTGGGTTCGCTGGACATCCCGGAAGGCCTCGGGTTCGTCGTCGTCATCGTCCGTGTAGGTCTGACCGGCGACGTCGACGAACTGGTCGAGGCGGTCGTTGTACCCGTCGCCGATGACTCGCCGTGCGGCCTCGTACTGGCCCTGTTCGAGGCGGATCGTCCCCGCCGAGAGCCGCGTGAAGAGGTCGTTCGACAGCCAAGCTCGGACGCGATAGATATCGCCGAACTCCTGGACCTCTTCGGGGTTGCGGTGGTGGACCGTCGAGTTGTTCGTCGGTGTCACCTGGGCCGGTGGACCGCTCATCTCGAGGGCGCTCGGCGCGTCGGTGCTGGCCGGAACGGTGGCGTCGGAAGTCGGTGCGAGGGTGGCCGACCCGCTCACGGTCGCGGGAACGGCGATGATCGCGACGAGAACGAGGACGGCGATAGCTCGTTCCCGGACGTGGCCAACCATCTACTCGTCGTATATGGGGGCGAGCCAACACTAATGCGTTCCGTTTGTCGAAACCAGTATCGCGGTACGAGATAGGAATGGCCCACTGCAGCGTTCGATACAGTTTCGCCGAGCGGTCAGTGACCTCGTCTCTCGGGAACGAGCAGGCCCAATCCCGGGTAGCCGTCGCGAACCCAGAGGACGACACAGCCCGCGAGCAGCAGGAACTGTGTACTCAGCAGGGTCGTCACCAGGTGACCCGAAGCGAAGACCTCCTCGAGATGCCAGAGCAGCAACCCCACGTACTCCCGGAGGGAGCCGGTCGGATAGTACGGGGCTGGGAGGAGGGGCCAGACGAGAAACCGCGCACCGAAGGGACCCCAGTACAGGAGCGGGTCTACGGCGTCACCAGCGAGGTGAGCGAGCACGCCGAACGAGAACGTCGCACCGAGGTCGAGGCGACCGCGCCGTTCGGCGGCGTAGAGGACGGCGACACAGAGCGGGACGACGAACACGAACGAATGCATGAACGACCGCCCTTCGAGAACCGGGAGCAGCACGTCGAGCGGCTTGTCCACGAGGTCGGGGAACTGCGTGGCGAAGGCCAACACGAGCGCGGACACGTCCGAAGGGGACTCGTCTGTCGCCGTTCGCAGTCCGAGGGAGTAACAGACGTAGCCGGCGGCCAGGTGCCCCCACGGCATCATGGATACTGACACGTTCCGCGGGGCGCGCATAAGCGCTCTGCTCTCCGAAGCCCCGAGAGTGTGCCCGAGTCGGCAGGACCACTCCAATTTTAAGCGTGTGCTCCACAGAAACACAACGAACGAACTCCCGAACTCGCGCTGTTCGGGGCGTGTTCGGGCGATCCCAGAGGCTACTACCACGATGACACTGTCCCGGTACCGATCCCTGACTGTCGGCGATGTCGGCCGACTCTCCGTCGCCACGGGGCTGCTCGCGATCCTTCGCGTCTCCTTCGTCGTCCTGTCGTTCGCACCGACGCGGGACCGTCTCCTCGAGGTCGTGAGTCGGCTGGCCCCGGCGATCCCGGGCACGCCGTCCCCGCGACGCGTTGTGTGGGCGGTCGAAGTCGCCGACCGGCGCCTGCCGGGGTCGCGGACCTGCCTGATGCGGTCGCTGTCCGCGGAAGCGTTGGTTCGGCTCTACGGGTACGACCCGGCCCACCGGATCGGCGTCGACCCGGGTTCGAACGACGGATTCGCCGCACACAGCTGGCTCGAATGGGACGGAACGATCATCATCGGCGATCTCGCGGATCTATCGAAGTACGAACCGCTCCCACCACTCGACGAGTACGAGGGTGAGGTCCCGTGAGCGGCATCGTCTCCCTGTTCGACCGGGGACTGGGGATCGACCCGTCGGAGCGGACCGAGACGATGCTGGAGACGATCGACCACCGCGGTCCCGACGGCACCGGACGCTGGTACGACGACAGGGTGGGGATAGGCTACCAGCACCTCGAAACCACACCGGAGTCGCGATTCGACGAGCAACCGCACGCTTGTGACGGTGTGGTGCTGGCCGGTGACGTTCGTATCGACAACCGCGAGGAGTTGCGAGAGCAGGTTCCGTTGCCCGACGACGACGGGCCAGTCACCGACAGCGAATTCGTACTCGCGGCGTATCGACGATGGGGGACGCAGTGCGTCGACCACCTCGTCGGCGCGTTCGCGTTCGTCGTCTGGGACCGCGAGCGAGAGCGACTGTTCTGCGCTCGCGACCACTTCGGCGTGAAGCCGCTGTACTACCACCACTCGGACGGAGTCTTTGCGCTCGGGACCGAACAGAAGGCGCTGCTGGCGCTCCCGTTCGTCCCGGGAACGCTCGACGAAGTGAAGATCGGCGACTTCCTTACCGGGAACTTCGCCGACAAGGAACGCACCCACTACGAATCGATCAAGCGGTTGCCCCCCGCTCACGCGATGACGGTGGAGGTCAGTGGCGTGGAGCGATGGCAGTACTGGGACCTCGATCCGACGCGAACGATCGAACTGGAATCAGATGCTGCGTACGAACGAACGTTTCGTGAACTGTTCGAACAGGCAGTAGAATGTCGACTTCGGAGCGTCAGCCCCGTGGGGACATCGCTGAGCGGTGGGTTGGATTCCTCTTCGATCACGGTAACGGCGCGGGAGTTGTTGCCCAACGACGAGTCGCTGCACACGTTCTCGAACGTCTATGACGAGGCGCCATCGGCTGACGAACGAGAGTTCATCGAGACTGTGACCGAACGTGAAGGGATCGAGTCGCACTACGTCTTTTGTGACGAAGTCGGTGTGTTGCCCGACCGGGAGACGTTATTCGAATACTACGATCAACCCCCTCACAATACGATGGAATTCGCCATCTGGGAGCGGGTTAAACGGGCAAATCAAATCGGTGTTGGCGTCGCGATGGAAGGAGCATTGGGAGATAGCGTGGGGAATCACGGTTTCGGCTTATTACCTGAGTTGCTGCGAAAAGGCCGTCTTTGGCACCTCTTACGAGAGTTGCGTGGGATGGGAGAGGTATGGGGCGTTCCGGTACGGAGAATTTTCATTCAGAACGCACTCTCCCCTCTGATCCCTCCTGAAGTGAAATGGAAGTATGACGAATTTCGAGGGAGACCGATACTTGAGCAAGCGGCAAATCCGACTCTCACCCCCTCCTTCATAGAGTGCGTCGATCTACGTGAGAGATACAAAAAAGACAGTTCGAAAGGGCCTCTGTTCCGACAGACCGCAAGAGGGTGGCAACGCCGATCACTGCTCGCTGGGCGAGTTCCCGCAGCATTCGAAACGAGCGATCAGCTTCACGCGGCGTTCGGGGTGGAACCGCGCTTTCCGTTCGCCGATAAACGCCTCGTCGAATTCTCACTTGCAATTCCCGTCTCCCAACAGCTATCAGATGGGTGGACACGAGCTATCTTGCGCCGGTCACTCGCCGATTTACTACCTGAAAAGGTCAGAACGCGACCCTGGAAGACCGCGATGAACGAAGCGTTCTGGAACGCCCTTCACAACGATACCGAGTTGTTAACGGCCCAAATAGATGATCTGGGGCGACTATCACGGTATGTAGATTCGGAACTGCTACAGAATGCGTACGATCGGTTCAAAAAGGAAGCCACGACTGAAACGCCAGATGCACGGGTTCTCTGGTACGCCGTCTCGCTGTCGACTTGGCTTGAGAATTCCCGACCCGGCGATCTCAACGGTTGAGAGTGACTGCTACTCTACGAATACTTGCGAGACACCAAAGTGTTTATCACAATACGTTTAAAACTACTATCTATGAGTGTGCGAGTGGGTGATCGGGACGACTCTCAATGTAGAGAGGAAGCGTACGAGCCTCCGGAAGTGACCGAGTACGGTGACGTCGGAGCAGTAACCGAACAGACAGAGAAGTGCGGAGAGGGGTCGGACCAGTACTACGACGTGCAGATCCAGCACTCACTCAGGAACTGTACTAGCGGGTAGTCTGAATCCACCTGAGAGATACTTTCGGCGCCTATTTCGAATTCAAGTCTTTCGAAACGGAGTCCACGATTGTGTTCATCTGATCGAAATCTTCCGGACGGAACAGATACTGGAACGGCGTCGTCGAAACGATAGTAGAACACTGATCGAAGTGGACGGCCGACATTCCGGTATCAGAAAGAAGTCCCTTTGCATAGGTCTGAGAAACGAGTTGGAGTAACTGCTCCTGTCCGGTAACTGGTTTCAAATCGACTTCCTCTCCTGTCCTCAGTAGATAGCAGCCCGATAGCGGGACTGGTTCTGCGTTCCGCTCAAGAGCCAACTGATACTTTTCTGCTTCAAGTTCGGTATCATCGAGGGCTACCTCGCTGAGGTCCAAGCCTTCGACCGTGTCAGGCAGCAGTCGCATTTGCGGGACTCCTGGAATTACGAACGGAGTTCCGTCGATGATTTTGATCACTACGACATCGTCCTCCAGAACGTCATATCCGTTGGCGTAGAACGCAGCAGCTGTCGTCGACTTCCCCGCGCCACGTGGCCCGAGAAATACACCGGCCTGGTCATCAACTGCAATAGCACTCGCGTGTAAGACGAGTTGGCCGCGTTGGAAGTGAACGACGCCTAAGATTGGACTTTTCAGGAGATGCCGGAAGAAATCCGTTTCCGAGGCATCGGACACCTCCGAGTCGAATACCACTCGTTCCCCGTCCTTGACGAGAAATGTTCCGAGGTCTGCATACGTCAACCGGCATCGATCGGAATCTGCTCGGACCCGAAACGGCCGCTCTCGGTCCTTTGACTCTGAAACTGCTTCGACTGTTCCGCGTTCGACACGGACGTCGATCGGCCGATCATCCGAGTTAACTCGAGGGAGGGCAGGAACATGAAAGACAGAATCGATCGTGAGTCCATAGACAGAATAGACCGGCATTCAACTGTTCACGTCCGAAAAAATGGGTACATAAGCTTCCCACTTTCGGTGACCAGACATTGTTCATCCTACTGGCATCAGTGGTGGCGTAGGAAATTGTACAGAGAAGATTCAGGATTGGTTCGCGTACAGATCAGCGTAGACGCCGTTACCAGCGATCAGTTCTCGATGGGTTCCGGATTCGACGACAGTTCCACCTTCGAGCGTGTATATTCGGTCCGCGTCGACGACAGACGACAGTCGGTGAGCAATACTGATCGTAGCGTACGAATCGTCCATCTCTCGGATCCCGTCGTGAACGTCCTGTTCAATGTTCGAATCGAGTTCGCTCGTCGCCTCGTCGAGGACTAGAACGTCTGCGTCTCTCAGGAGCGCACGAGCAATTGAAATGCGTTGTTTTTGCCCGCCAGATAGGCGCGCTCCCTCATCACCTAACTCCGTCTCGTACCCGTCTGCGAGGTCGTCGAGGAACTCTGTCACCTGTGCGATTTCACAGACTCGCTCGACTGCCTCTCGAGAAACCTCTCGATCACCGAGCGTGACGTTTTCCCAGAGCGTATCGCTGAGAATATACGGGTTCTGGCGAACGACCGCGAGGCGCGCACGCCATTGTTCGATATTGAACTCCTCGATAGGCGTTCCGTCGGCCAGAATCCGCCCCGAGTCCGGAGCCTGTAACCGACCGAGGAGCGCGACGGTAGTCGATTTCCCGGCACCGGACTGGCCGACTAACGAGATGTGTTCACCCCGTTCGACTTTGAAGGAAACATCCCGTAGCACCCGAGCATCTGACTCGACGTCCACATCTGCCATCCCCCCTGGATCAGTCGCCGAATCGCTCTCACTGGCCCCGTACGAGAACGAAACGTCTTCGAACACTACCTCGGACACCGAATCGATCGACCGGTCGCCGCGAGCAGCAGGATGCATTATGTCGTCGAGCTCTTCGAGCCGTTTCTGTACGCGGATCAAGTGCGGCAATATCCCATCGATTCGATACAACGTGTTGTTCAGTTGCGTGAGCGTCGGCGATAGCCTGAAAACCGCGAACAAGAAGACGCCGATCTCGCCGAACGACAGCGAAGTAAATCGAACGCCGACGTAAATCAGTGCGAAGACTACGAGCGCGTTCGTAAGTTGATTCAGATTCTCAAGCGCGCTCTGATTGCGCGTGAGCCGGACGCGAGCGTCGAAGTGCTGCCCGAGCTTGTCTCGCATTTGGTCGAGGAGTTCTGAGCGATGGTTGTACAGTCGCATGTCGCGTGCGCCTTGTACTCCCGTCTGAGAGAGCGTCTGGAGGCGGCTGTTTATATCGGCCAGTTCGTTTCCAGCCGTGTACGCCGGTTCGAGGACATAGCGGACAAACAGCGTACTCGTTCCGAGGCCAATCAGCGCAACGAGCGTCAGTTCGAGTGACAACAGTCCCGCGATGACGAGGTAGATGAAACCGCGGAGGACCCCTTCGACGAGACTGAGAAGACCATAGACGATGCCGCCGGCTCGATTCGCTTCCGTAACCAGACTATTGATCAGATCGTCCGAACCCCGTTTGTCGATATATTCGATCGGTGCATAGGAGATCGCCTCGAACAGTTCCTCACGGAGCTGGCGCTGATATCCGGTCGTGAGTATCCCGCGAAGCCAGCCCACGAGAAAACTGATCGAGAAGCGAACGGTCATCACCGAGGCGACGCCAAGTAGCAGATACTCGAACGTGAACGGGACACCCAGAAATTCGTACGCACGCACGAAATAACGGAGAAGTCCGCCAGGGTTCTCGTTCGGCGTCGCCGACTGCGTGAACTCAACGATGGGGAGGATGAACCCGACGCCGATGCCCTCCAGTAGTGCAGTGAGAAGACTGAGTGTGACAATGGCAGCACCGAGGTCCGGTCTGTACGAGGCCGCCGATCGTATCGCGTCGAGTTTCTCGGCCCTATCTGCGTTCATCCCTGCTGGCCTCCGGCGACGTTCTCTCACTCTGGAAAGGGCTCGCTTTGTCAGTCCCCGAGAGCCACGTCATCGATACGAGGCGTGTTTTAGCTACCGTCCTATAATGTCACGGGTCTCGTCGTACTGTCTCTGGCTGCGTCGAAGCATAAGGGGATACCGCTATCGAAATGGAAGACGCCGGAGAAATGAGGCCAGTCTAGAGGATATCAGGCAGCCGTCTTCCGCTTCGTTAGATCGGTCTCGACATCGCCCTCGATCAGGAGCTGATAGTATCGGTCGATCGATTCGGTTTCCGGTTTGCTGAACCCCTCGTTATCGGAGTTCACTCGATTGCCCGTTGATAGACCGATTCCGCCTGTTCAGCGATCTTATCCCAACTGTACTGTGCCGCACGCGCCGTTGGATCTGTATCTGGACGCTCACCCGAGAGAGCGGTTTCTAGAGCTCCGGCCACGCCGTCGACGGTCGGTTCGGACAGAAGCCCGCCGTCGCCAATTACCTCGTCGGCCGCCGATTCAGGATGGTCTGCACCGATCACGATACAGTCTGCTGCCATCGCTTCGGCGTACGTGATTCCGAAGCCTTCCCTTGTCGATGGTGAGGCGAAGACATCGGCAGCGCGCATGTGCCCGAGGACATCCTCATATTCGTCGAGGAATCCGAGAAATGTGACGCGGTCGGCGTTGTCGAGTGTCGAGGTCTGGGTTTGGAGGCGTTGGGCTTCGGGACCGTCGCCGATAACGCCCAGGCTCACGTCGTGGTCCTCGGTTACGCGGTCGAAGGCGTCAAGGAGGATGTCGACGCGCTTGTCGGCGATCAGTCGCCCAGCGTAGAGAAAGTCGAAGCCTGGCCGTCCGTCGGATCGATAGCTCGTCTCCGGGAGTGGTGCATTCTTGATCTGTTCGACATCGATTCCGTTCGGGACGACCTGAATAGCGTCTCGTGGTGTGCCGAGCCCGGCGAGGCGGTCAGCAGTGATGCCCGAAACGGCAATAGGGTACTGTGGGACGCGAGCGGTAATTCTCTCGACAAGTTTCCCGCAGAGAGCGAGGCGGCCGAGATAGTCGTTCCAGTAGTCACGCCACACTTCGTGCCAGGTCGTCACAACTGGCATGTTCATGCCCAGGGCGCTGAGTTTCGTCGAGAGGATCGGGAAATACGGGAAGACGCTCGCGACGACGAGGTCGTGTTCGTCGAGGTGGGGTCGGAGTTTCGGGGCCAACCGGACGGCAAAGTCGATAGCTTCGGTGATCGAGCGACGGTCGTCCGTGTAGAGGTCGGCTCCGGGGGCGACGGCCCGGAGTGTGAGTCCCTTGTGTGTCGATTCCGCGGGGCCGTCCCAGAAGTGTCGGCCGTAGACCGTGACGTCGTGGCCGTCATCTGCGAGGCGGGTGCCGATTTCGTGGATGCGTTTCTGGGCACCTCCGTTCACGAATGGATAGACAACATTTGTCACATATGCGACCCGCATTGACTGGGAATAACTTTGCGACAGGTATATTTTATTATTACTGTTGAGGGATCCAATGCCCGTGGAACTAATTATCTGCTATATCATCAATAACTAATATAAGTATGAAGGATATGTGAATAATTCATATATTACCGATGTATCGGCCTTCCTTTCCACATATTCTCTGGTTTCTGTGATTTCAACTCTGTGAATTGATTCCGAATACTCCCAGAATATTTTATTGACCGAGAAACCAACCTTGTTCTCCGGCTCTGAAGCAGCAGAAATATATCGAAATCGCTATTGAGCTACTGTATCCGGGATAGAACGATACGGCGCTACAAGTCCATTTGTTCAACGATCGACTTGACTTTCTGCGTATGATACTCCTGGTTGAATAATTCTTTGTTTCTCCACTCCGTACTATAGTTCGTATTTTGTATTATACTGGCCATTTCGGCTGGTGAATCGACTACGTCTTGAATAATGAACGAGATATCACCGGCGTCTCGGGCGACGACCGGGAGCCCGCAGTTCAGTGCCTCTAGTATGGTTAATGGAATCCCTTCGTACTTCGAGGGATGGACGTAGACATCTGCAGCTTTGTAATATTCGTGGATATCTTGATACTCAACATACCCCGGGGTAATTATGTTAACCCCTCCAAAATCACGTTGGAATTTCTGCCGGTATTCACCGTCTCCTACGAGTACAAACGAGACCTCGTCGGTTGTCTCCAATTCCGCAATTACATCCATCAAAAAGGCCATTCCCTTCCTACCTGACAACCTACCCACATAAAGTAAGACTCTATGATCAACAGGAATTCCGAGTTTTCTTTTAAAATAGTTCTTATCTGTTGGTGGTGAAAACCGCTCTTCAATACCTGCAGCAGGCGGTAAGATATTGATATCTCTCTCATTTGCCCCTTGACTAACCACTTCGCTCTTTCCGTACGGTCCGAGCGTGATTATTTGATCTGCTATACGGAGTGGTAATCTGCCAACTGCGTTATGAAGGCCGTATGCTAAAATCCGATCGGCACCCTTGAACGCGTCGTATTCTTTAAAGTGGTCCCCAGGGAATCGGACGATCGAAGGTGTCCCTGAAACCTTTGCAGCAGTTGTCAATCCGGGACCATGGGTAGGATAGCACCACAGCTGAACTAGTATATCCGGATCTGTGTTTCCGATATACTCTCTTGTATGCCGGAAAGCAAGCTTTATTTTTGAAAGTGGATTTTCGTGACCTCCTGGGCGCGTTCGATAACACTCATAATACTCTTTGATTGAATCGGGAACTTCTGCGGTGCCGAAAAGTTCTGCCTCATAACCCTCTAGAGCTTTTCCCCAAGCTATCAACTCTTTCTCGATATTCTGTGGGTTGTCAGAGCCACATCCGAGATATATCCCAATCTTCACCATCAGTTTCTGTGATAAAACGACACCCCGCCGTTTGAATAAACCTGGTGATAGGAATTCTCCAAATAGGATTCTGGGTCCCATGTGAGTTGCCAGAGACCACCTGGAAGACGATATGTCTCTACCTTTGTTCTATAAGCGACGTTCTGGTATCGCCTATCTCTTAGTTCTGCATTCAGGAGTTCCGACGTCATCGGCGTATAAGTGGTATTATACGTAATTCCACGGTTCAACTCGTATGGGATCCTCTCGTTTGCAAAATATGCGTCTACGTGGATCGGACCTTCGATTTGTTCGTGACCGAATATTTTTCCTTGTACTTCCTTATCCGACAGGTAAGTTCTGGCGTGGTACGGATTATCTGGTGTCACGTACACAACTCCGAGCTGTGCAGTGAGGACTCCAGTCAAGATGAATATCCCCGCCGCTCTTTTGATTTTTTTTCTGCTGGTGCTCCGTGGAGTAACTAACACTGAAACGAGAATTGCAAAGAAGACCTCCCCCATGAGTACTGCACGAAGGGGACTGCTTACAAGCGGATTGATTACACCAACTGCAGTGAAGATGACTGCTGCAGACGCTCCACTCAAAATGATCCATGCGGTTTTGCTATGCTTGTCTGTGAGTAATAAATAGAGCCATCCAAGGCCGCTGAGTGGTAACAGGACAAACGCGTGTGTACGCCGTATAAAAATACCGAAAATTCCGCTAAACGCACTAACGGCGTGGCTTGGGTTTTGTACAATCGGCGATTGGATAGTCAGCGAATCAGTGCCGAGAAATTCAGTACCTTTGAAAATCACTGATATGGCAAAATTCGTTAGGAAGAACCACTGAAATACCAGAAATACACCGATTATGCCGGCAATTTTGACCCACCGAGCACTGAGTGACAGTTTCCGCTCATATACTATGTCATGGATCGTGTGGAAAAATATCACTCCAGCCGTCGCCAAAGCTAGCACTGCCAGTGGCATCTTGTGCGTGTAGGTAATTCCGATCAGTGATGCGATTGCTACAGGGAACATCGCCTTCTGTTCGGTCGATTGATAAATTGTGATGCTCAGGAAGAACACGAGCCAATACGCTGTCGCTAGCGATTGTGGAATTGGCCAGTAAGCCAGCCAGATCGACATTGTGGTGACTGCTGCGATCGTCCCGGCCACGATACTCGTTCGAAGATTCCCTGTGAGTCGCTTCGTTAGAATACTTGCACCGGTAGGCATCAGGAAGCCGACGATGATCGGAAAAACGATCATAGAGGATGCGGTATCCATCCCACTCAGAATTTGTGCTTCAGCCCCGATAACGAAATAAAAAGATGCATCAGAATAAAAAAATACGTCCATGGGTTCGACAGACCCACCGGTTACTATTTTCTGAATATTCAGTGCCCAGCGATCCGGGTCTAAACCGATGAGGCTCGGAGGGAAATTAAAAACAAAGACTCGGTAGAACATACTGATTCCTGTAACTACCCCAATCATCCAGCCGTAACTGCGTGGGTCCCCCTTGGCAGCTATCAAAACAGCCACTGTGGAAATAAGAGCCCCTGCAGGGAGAAATGGGTAGATCCGATTGCTCGTTGAGATCAGCACTACGGCCGCTGACATCACCAGCAGGGCGATCGATAGGGCGACCTTCTCACGCCTGAATTCGGATGGCATCGAAACCGATCAGGAAGTAGCCTGTTCAATGGCTTCCCGAAAGCTTGTCAGCATCTTTTCGTACGTCACGTTATCTCGGATGACCTCTTGTGAACGCTTCGATAGTGACTCTCTGTAACTATCGTCACTGAGCAGTCTCTCCAGCGAATCTGCAATACGGTCCGGTGATTTATTCGGGACGATCTCACCGGTTTCACCATGTCGAACAATGTCGCCAGCTTCTCCGACGCCTTCGCTGACAATTACAGGGGTTCCAACCGACATCGCCTCGACGACGGTCAGTGGATAGGGATCCTGGAGACTCGGGAGAACGTACACATCCGCCAGTTGGTAGAGGGGTCTAATATATTCCCCTGGGACCCATCCGAGGAATTCTGTCGTATTTGAGTCTGCGATATTTCGTAAGTACTCTGAGTATTCGTCGTCACCAGTACCTCCGATCAAAAGTTTCGATTCAGATCCATTATTATACTGCGTATATCCGTTGATCAGATCCTCAACCCGCTTTCGTTCAATCAATTGCCCAATATACAAAATGACTGCGTCATTTTCGCTCACATCGAATATATCGCTTACATCTTCATCTGAATCTGGTATATTTGCAGCATTTGGCGCCTTGAAGATTTCATTCGACCTCGCAGATGTATTTTGAGTAAGATAGCTATGCGATTTCTTTCCAGGAACGATGTACGTGTCTGAAAGGATACTTATTGCCCGCGCAAGATTCTTCTTCAAAAACCTCTTAGAAATTGATGTGTGTGGCATATCCCAAATTTCTGTCCAAACAATGATATTAGAATCTGAAAATATTGAGCCTATTGCTGCAACCCAGCATTCTCTAAATACATAGTCTGGGAGAATCACAACATCATAGTATCCGGACCGGGAAATATTAAAAATGTCTACTGGTTTCGTATAATTCACGTCAAATGGATACTCTCCTTCTGACTGTTCGAATATGTAAAAGTCTACATTGAATTTAGAGTCGAGCAACTGGAAAATTGGAACTCTATATTCTCGAACCTTATTGTGAATTACTGCGATATTTTTAGCCATGGCGGATTGCTTTTATGTATAGCTCAGATACTGGCCTAACGTGGGCCAATAAATATTGGATGAGTTAAGAACCATCGATTCAGATATTATGTGTATTAGTTTTCGTTTAAAATGCATGGTTTCGTTCGAGATCTCAGGTGTCTTCTGAGACAAATTCCGTAACGTTGTATAGTACCCAGAATATTGCCTTTATTTATACTTGACGGTAGAATTGCCGTCGCAGAAGATATCATGAAGTTTAAGCCATCTGCTAAAGGGAAATGAGGTATGGGCAACAAGTTATTTGATATTCGTGCGTTCCCATTGTGATTGACATACTTTATCAGTTCCTTTAGAAATGGATCAGTTGATGGGAGAATTTTGACTTCGGCCATAACTAATGACATCACTATCACAGAAGGTTTCAACGGATGTTCTTGTTAGCGCGATCCTAAACCTTTCAACAAGAATTCGCGGAATTATTCTACTTCCTGTAATAACTACCACGTTCGGGGTTGATATATATGGAGTTTACATGCAACTCCTTGCTATCACGACACTTGGTAGACTATTTTCGAGTTTCAGCCTGATATCAGGGTTTGTGAATTTTGCACAGGATTCCCAAATTAATTCAGGGCCGTTGTACTATGCGATCTTGACGGTTCTAACTATATCTGCTGGAGCTATGGGTACTCTATTATTCGTATCCGCTGAGACGATTTCTAGATTGACCTTGAGCTCGAACCAGTATGAGAGCGTATTCAAAATTGGCGCAGCTCTCATACCCTTGATGATTATGGGTCAATTAGGTCAGGGACATTACCGGGCACAGATGCGGATCAAAACAAGTGCGTTTTTGCGGGCGTTGCGAGATTACGCACGTGTTGCCGCGATCCTATCTGTCGTATATTTCTTCCAACAATCGATTGATGTGCTTGTTGGTGCTGTTGTACTGGTAGAATTGGTGTTTGTCTTTTGCTTGCAAACGGTGGTTGTTTTCGATATTGGGTTGCAACGCCCAACTTTTGCAAACATTCCGTCGGTTTTTGAATACTCTGGTTGGCTAACCCTCTCAAATTTCGCCTCACAACTTTCCTCTCGTGCTGATAGATTATTAATTGGATTCTTTATTGGTGCAGGTGCTGTTGGCACGTATTCTATTGCATACGGTCTCGGTTCCTTGTTGCTCATATTTGTCGCGCCAATGCGGAATACGTTCTTTCCGGAGTTCTCTCGATTGATTTCTGAAAATAAATCTGAAACCGTGGGAAAGTACACTTCGTTGGCAATATATTATTTCCTCATGCTTGGGGTGCCTGGTGCTGTTGGCCTATTATTCGTTTCTGAGCCCTTACTCCTATATTTCACTTCACCTGTTGAAGCACAGCACGCTGCAAAGATTGTTCCAATCATTGGGGTTGGAATATTGTTTTATGGACTAGATGAACTACAGGGAGTCAGTTTGGTAGCCGCGAAATTCACTCAACAAATTGCACTACTTCGGGGGGGAGCCGCTGCTATTAATGTCATTTTGAATGCCGTATTAATACCAGTATTTGCTATCAGTGGTGCAGCTGTGGCTACAGTTATATCATACGCCGTAGGGAGTCTTGGAGTCCAGATCTTATTACGGCGGAGGTTCTCCTTTCAAATTTATTGGAGAGGGCTTGGTATTGTAGGGGTTGCGACTGTGGGTATGGCTATCGGATTATTCGTAATTCCTACGGCCCATATTATTATCACCGTGTTTACAGGAGTGGTGATTTACATAACTCTCATACTGATGTCTGGTGGTGTCAAAATTCACCAAGTTCGTGAATTTCTGACATAGCAGCATAGACATTTGCAATTAATGTGCTCACTGCTATCCTATTATAATAAGAACGACCGAATGCAAGTGCGGTCTGTAGTTTAGAAGAAGATCAAGGAGATGTCAGTTATTTCCAAAAATATTTCATTGACACTCTATCATTAGAGTAGTATGAGTGGTATCGGACTTAGTGAGTCATTGGAGACTTAAAAGGAAATTTTGAGATTCGATTGCAGAATCATGGGCTTCGTGCAGCTATCGAGTGAAGATTCTGACCGTCATAATCATCTGTTCCAGAGACCGCGGTTGTTAGGTAACTTGAGCTGACAGCATCAAATGAGCATACCCATGATCCCTCGATCAATCTTAAGAAAACTCAAGAAGAGGTTGATGTCAATAAACGACTCAAATCGTTGGGCTATATGTAGGGTGCGATCTTGAGATAGATAGAATAATGAGAATTTTGTATCCAACTCGCATAGATGTTCAAGGTGCTATGGGTGAGTACCATCGGAATCTTGCGACCAACATTCCAGAGAATACTGTCGCATTTGTTGGCCCCAATTCTGATCCGGATGATTTTGACAATGTGCAGTCTGTCAAACTTCCAGATAGTAGTTTGGCAAAAGGTTATAAATATATTCGCGAACAAATGCAAGAATTTGATATTATCCACACTGGGCCGTTTTATCACCATCTTTTTGCAGATCTCAATTTAGAAGCGACGATTATCCATACTGTTCATAATGCTGAAATATATAACGGTTTGAAATCAATACGAAATTACCGACGCTCCGGACTCCTCCGACGGGCAAATGAGGTCGTCACGCCGAGTCAGTATATTGCAGAGCATAGTCAGGCCTCAAAATATAAAGAAAAAATGAACATCATTCCAAATGGTGTTGGCACAGATGTGTTTTCGCCCACATTATCTGCATCAAAAAAGAATAGAATATTGTATATAGCAGGAGATTGGCCACGAAAAAATGCAAAATTTGCTCTGAAAATCGCAAGAGACAATCCAAGTATGGAATTCAGATTCCGGATATCAAATCTAAATAAAAATACTGAAAGTATTGCTAATAATATAGATAATGTGACATTGTTACCACGCCTGTCACAACAAGGACTAGCTAAAGAGTACTCTGCAGCAGAGGCAGTAATCTGTCCGTATGAACGTGAAGGGTTTGGTCTCGTTATAATAGAATCATTAGCAAGTGGAACACCAGTAGTGGGGCTTAATAGTGGAAATATTCCAGAGCTGATTAACAACGAAGAGACCGGTATTCTTCATGAATCGCTAGATGTTTCTGAATGGTCAAGAACTCTAAAAGAACGCAATTTTGAGTCTTTAGAGGCTTGTGCTCGGAATTTTGGCCTTGAGTATGATTGGAATATAATTTCGGATGAATATCTAAAGTTGTACAATAACTCACTTAATTGACCAGTTAGTTGATTATTGTGATGGTGATAATGACGGATCTGTGTCTCACCAGCGATAGATGAGAACTAAAAGCTACCAAGAGACTGCAGAATACTTCGTTCGAATCGGTCAACATCAAATGAATTGGCACGTTCCTCACAATTCTCTTTAAATTCAAACCAGTCTTGCGTGTGGGTAACTTTATCTCTAATATCCCTGTAATCAGGCGGGACTAGCCATCCGGTTCTTGAATCTTGGATAGTCTCTAGAGGCCCGCCCTCTGCTACCGCTATGACTGGTTTTCCACTAGCCATCGCCTCAACGGGGACGATACCGAAATCTTCGTAGACTGGTGTATAGAGGATACCTTTCGAGTTCGCATACAACGAAACGAGCTGTGACTCGGAGACTGATTCTTCAAGTCGTACATTTGAAAGCGACTGGATCCGCGACTTGAGCCGGTTACCGTATTCGGCAAACATCTGGTCAACAGACCCCACAATTACGAGTTCCTGGTCAGTCGATTCGAACGCGTCTATTTGGAGTTCGACTCGTTTTTTCGGAACCAGTCGATTGACGCTTAGCCAGTATCCATCGTGGGGCGAGTACTCGAATTTATCGACGTCTATCGGGGGGTAGACGACCGTTGCATCCAGCCCGTAAAATCGATCCACCTGCGATCGAATATTGTGGCTATTCGTCAGAATGAGGTCGTGCTTGCGGTTTAATGCCGTGTCGATGGTGCGGAATGTCGGTGCAACGACTGAGCGAACCAGCTTTCCTCCGAGAGTCGCCTCTCGAAACGATCTGTCCCGAAGACACCAGAAGGTCCGCGCTGGCGAGTGACAATACCGAATAACCTGAACCGGTAGCTCCCACCACTGGATGAATTGTGGCCGGTTCCCGCTCAAAATAGCGACGTCGTACTGGTCCCAGTCGATTTGAAACCGAGACGATATGAAGGACCTGAACGAATTCGTCCGAAGTTCAACGACAGTGTGGGCGCTAAAATCGTATGTCGACTCCGCTTCGAACTTTCCGGTAATGATGTCCACTTCTCCGGGTATCGCGTCCGCCAGGTGTTTTACGAGGCGACCTCCGCCACCGTAGGTATCGAGGCGGTCCTGAACGATGGCGGTTTTGACCGAGTCGTTGTCCATTGTTATTTGTATCCGAGCGCATCGAGACGTCTATCAATCTCCTCGTTCTGCACCTCTGAATCGGCCGTGGATTCTCTCGTCTGCTTCGAACGTCGCTGCGTAACGTGTTCACGCAATTCTTCTCGCAAAGAACGGCTCTGACAGTCGGTAAATTCGATTGACCCACTCTCACTGTCGCGCTCACAAAAACAGTGTTCGTCAGTTGTTCTCAGGGCGTACCGTCGGATCCCCTCATGATCTCCTTCTCCTCTCGCTTGGGAAAATACACGACGGTCGTCGTCTAAGTCGAGAAGATTGCACCCCTCAGAACCGGTTTGGATACCGAAAAGCGATGAAATAGTTTCCGAGATATCTAGAGTGCTGACTGGAACTGAAATTTCACCACTTGTGAATTCATCTCCCTCGATGAGGAAGGGGATCTTCGTGATCTCTTCGTGAAGATATCGTGGGTGCTCGTAGTATCCGTGTTCTCCGAACGCGTCACCGTGATCTGCAGTTATAATAATCAGGGAATCCTTACGCAACTGGTGTTGCTCTAACCTTTCGAGAAATTCCCCAATATGTCGGTCGTTATACCGTATTTCTGCATCATAGAGATCTATCAGTAGTCGTCGTTCGCTTTCCGTTATGGAATCAGGTTCTTTAATTGCTCGTCGATACAGTGACTGGGCTTTGCGGTTCGAAACGCGATTATTTCGAAATAGAGTGCGATAATCGCCCGGTGGCTCGTACGGCCCGTGCGTATCCATGTAGTGATTCCAGAGAAAAAACGGCTGGTCGTCATCGATTGATTCGACCCAAGATAGCGACCGGTCGTTGATTTCTTCTGCGCGGGCGTAGTGCCGGTTTCGGAGTTTATCGAGAGCTCGCTGGGCGAGGGCGACTAACTTGTTGTTCCCGAAGTGAAGATCGTCGTCGAACCTGTCAAACCCACGGTCAAAGCCGTACGCACGTGAGACGAACGGGTTCGAGTGAAACCCAGCTGTCGCGAATCCCGCCTCCGAGAGCATTGAGGCAATCGTATCCGTCGCCAGGTGATAGTTCGAGTCGACCGCGAGGTCGGGATACTCCCCCGTGAGTAACGCGGGGACTGCTTCACGCGTGTGTGAACTCGCGCTGTAGGCGTTCAGAAACTGCAGGTTCTCTTCTGCAAACCGGTCCAGATTCGGCGACGTGTCCCGCTCGTACCCGTAACATCCGAGATGGTTCGCGCGGAGTGCGTCGAACGACAGGAGGATCACGTTCCGCGGAGTCTTCATCATCATTCTAACAATACTCGAAGGGGATTTTGACTCTTCCGGAGACTGTCGGCCCTCGCCGGAGTGAGTTCTGACCGTCCGAACCGAAACGGTGTTGAGGCGAGTTGATATCTATAGAGGAAAGCATTAGCAAAAACAAACTCAGGGGGCCAGCAGTCAGATCGAATTTCAACGAGACGACCCTCTCCTATTCTGCATCGTTTGTCGATACCCCACACAGTCGCGTCTGGAATAACGACGGCTCGCAGTACAGTGGCGACGGGGGAGATACATGGTCTGCAACAGGCGATTCAGTTCCATCGGGGACGGACGGGGGGCGGCTTGTCGCTGTCACGGAGAATTACATCTTTGCGGCCACATGGAAACCTTTTGAAATTCATCGGGCGTCGTACTCGACGAACGGTTTACGTGGTCGTCTGTTCACGCTCCTGGGCGGTCAAATACAAGCCCTACCACAACAGGGGCCGATTACGCGAAGAACGTTCATGCAGACGGCAGACGCTCGTTTATGCAGAGTACGGTTCCCCCACAAACGGCCCGAAGATCTATCGTTCCACCGACGAAGGGGGTACATGGACCGAGGAGCATCAGGAAGACTCCTTCAAACACGTCCATCACGTCGCCCCTGATCCACATCGAGACGAGGTTTGGATAGCCTCACTCGGGGACTCTGGTAGCGGGCGGTTCCTCGAATCCACAGACAGCGGGCAAACGTGGGCACAAGCCTCGAAGTACAGTTACTACGACAATGCCCAAGCGGTCGCGTTCGATTTCGGGGAGGACTGGATATACTTTTCTGACGATAGCAACGCTATACAGTACACGGTCCCGTGGGCTTACCATCGTGAGTCGGGGGAGACCACTGCGCTTTGCTCTGTCCCCGCCGAAACGTCACATCCGCAGTATTTCGCTAATGGCGTGAAAAATCAGGGATACGGACTCATTCACGACGATACGGAGGGGGTGACATACTTTGAGGTTCGCAACGAAGCGGACCTAAATAGTGTCAGGAACGTCTACCCCATATTTTACGTCTGAGAGGTGGGAGATCGGCCACAGCTGCTCGGGCGAGACGTTGGCAAAGGTCGCCCAGTCAGTGATGGCACAAACGTATACAGTGGGAAAAACCGCTGGGATGCAGTGACCCAAGGGGGTGTCTGAGATGGCAGACGATGGAGACGAGTTTGTGGCGTATCGGTCAGACGCCCCCATGATGCTGTCGGACGCACGCATCGATGGAGCAGCAAATGCAACGATAGCGACCGACTCAAACGGGGATGGGTCCCGAGTGATCAACTTCTCCAATTCGGTCGGGAAGAAGGTTCACCCCCTCCAAGAAAAAGGCAGTTTCGACGCCTACATCAGCAACGAATACGGTGACGCTGTGGAGGTGACAGTGGCAAACGCGCCAACGAGCACCGAGGTCGATGTTCATGTCCTCCGTATCACGCCGAACACGCTGTGATAATTACGCGAGGTTGGTTTACTCAAATATTTGACTGATGTTTCAATCTGGACGAGCTTTTATACTACTGGATACAGGATAAACCCACACAATGGTATCTTTACAGGACATTTACGGCTACTACGCTGGCCTCTGGACAACTATCTCAACACGGTATCCCTTTGGAACAAACATCTATAGCCGGGAATGGGATGCCCTTTTAATTCTGGATACGTGCCGCGTTGATGCGTTGAGAGAAGTTGCAGCTGAATATGAGTTCTTGAGTGAAGTGGAGAGTATTTGGTCAGTTGGATCAACTTCAAGCGAATGGGTGGCCAACACCTTTCGAAGCAAATATCGAGACGAAATCCAACAGACTGTCCAGGTGACGGCTAATTCTCATGCAAAGAAAATATTGGCTAACGACGATTACCCTGCCCAGCAGTTTCGCGGGCCACTAACCCACGTGAAACAAGACTGGGTTCCTGCTGATGAATTTCTGTACATTGATCATCTGTGGGAATACGTAGAGAAAGAACAAATTGGGCATACACCACCTGTTTACCTTACCGATCGGGCAATATCAGTGGGCAGAGAACTTGATCCTGGCCGTCTGATTATCCATTACTCTCAGCCCCACGCACCATACTCTGCCCAAGCGATTAATGAAGACCGAAGCCGATACGATTATGAATTGGAACCATTCAATGCATTGCGAAACGGCGCATCATTAGATGATGTGTGGGATTCCTATCTTGACGAACTTCGACGAGTTCTGGACAGTGTCGAACTGCTTCTTGAGAATCTTGACGCCGACAAAGTAGTAATCACAGCAGACCACGGTGAAGCGTTCGGAGAATGGGGTATGTATGGCCACTGGCAAGGTCTTCCCAGCCCGTACGTGAGGCGCGTCCCTTGGGCGACAACCACAGCAACTGATGAGAGAACATTTGAGCCATCAGTTGAACCCCAAACAGAGGCCAAGCGCGAAATTGATGAGCAATTGGAAGCATTAGGGTATAAATAGTGGACTCTAAATCAGGCCACTTCCCAGTTTCGCGAGGTTATACAGCTTCTTAGCAGTTGTAAGGAGTTCTTTGGTTTTGACGGTGTGACGTTTTCCGGAGGTGGTGTTGATGACTTCGTTCACTATCTTGTTGTGATCAAACCTCTGTGTCTGGAATTCACCCCACTCTAACCGAGGATCAATTTCAGCAATATCTGACCTATGTATTTCGGCAAGGACATCATCCATATAGCGAATATCAGAGTCACTCGATAGATCTGACGCGGAAAACACACTGTTCACTACGCTAAATGCGATTGAATACCGAGCGCCATTGTTAGCTCGGGTGTCCGCTCGCGCTCCACAAAATCCAAATCCATCCACTCTCTATGACCGGTGAAGCGGGCGATTTCTGCCATAGACCAGCAAGCAGATCTCCCACCTCACTTTTCACACTTAACTAAACACGCCCGGTCAGTGGGGTTATCAATGTGATCTGGTCAGGTCTGTGCGATGGCATGGAGTGGTTCAGTAGCACCCACGTTGACTTTCTGGTGTCGGCCCGTTGACCCCACACCTCCGGTCCGTTTCCATCGACTCGTGTGTCTCTACCAGATTGTAGGGAAAGAAGGGCAGTTTTACATAATAATATTTATATTTTCTTACACAAAAGCCTAAATACTTGAAGGACAGCGACCATATCCGGATAGCACGTGAGATCTTCGATCTGAAGAGTGAATATTTGATATAAACCTTCCCCACAAAGCTTGTCTCTTCCGTGTGGGAGTGCGTCCAAACGGTGCGGTCTGTCGATTTTTGAAGGACAAGGTATATATACCTTGACTGGGGAAGTCACTCCATCAGGAGTTATGTGGTTTGAATTGGATTTATCGAACGAGAGGTAAGCCGTCTTGGTGTATTTTTCGTCTACATGGGTATAATTACGGGTCTTTACACCGATTTGGCAAATATGATACGGTGTGGGATATATGATACGGTATAGAATACTAATCGCGTGTGCATTTTGGGCGGGTGCAGGGGTAGCATTTATAATTAGCTATATGAGTTTTATTCTTAGGATTAGAGGGGGTTGCCGATGTCTGATATACTAGCACAGCTCGAATCAATCGAGGGCGTCGAACGCCGTCGTGGTGAGACTACTCGAGAGTTTATTCAACGACTGGCAAGTGATACAGGGTTTGATGGGGATACACGTGCTGTAGTCGAAGCCATCGAAACCCAGCAATTTACTCCCGACGCGACAGTTTCTGAAAAACAGATAGCAGCTGCCAAAGAGTTTCTTGAGGCGACGAAGGCCGATTCTGGAGAGACCAGAGATTCACCGAACCACCAGGCATCGGAGGTCTCCAGTGGTGCATCTACTGAGGCGGTTGTCTCAGAATTGTCTTCGACAGACTCCCCTCACGATAATCATCAAGTGGCAACTAATATTAGTAGCGAAGACCAGACTGAGAGGGACACTGATGTTCCCGCCTTAGCCTCAGTGCTATCGCACTCAACTGATGAAGTAGGAAGTAGTAAAATCATCCAGTTGTTGGAGAGAAAAAGATGGACCAGAGAGGGATTGCATCACCATCGCATGGGCAATTTGCAGCGTTCTATTCAGACTTCTCTGGCTGGATTGTGGACTGCGATAGCGAACCATCGCGCACTCACGGCTCTAGTCGCGCTTGCGCTCTATCTAACCCTACACAACCTTGGCGTGTATCCACTTTCAACGTGGGATGAAGCTATCTACGGGAACGTCGCAAGGAACATGCTCCAAGACGGTCACTGGCTAAGTCCGACAGTCCAGTGGGGAGGATACAACGATCGCCTATTTTTTGAAAAACCCCCTGGAGCGTTCTGGCTACAAGCAGTTGCGATGATGCTGTTCGGGGTCTCGGAATTCGCCGTCAGGTTACCGTCAGCGTTGGCAGCTGTTGGGACACTAATTCTCACTTATCGATTTGGACGGCAATTGTTCAATCGCCGTGTTGGGTTGTTCGCAGCTGGTATCTGGCTGTTCACTCCTTTTGTCCTCTTTGGTGCAAATGCCGCGAGGACCGGGGGGACAGACACACTAACCACGTTTTTTGGCACGCTTTTTGTCTATCAAACATGGCAATTGGTTTCTGGTCATAATGGTCCTAAACAATATGCATTCATTGGGGCGGCCGCGGGTGCACTGCTAATGATAAAAGGTTTCGCTGCTGGGACTTTTGTGTTGGTCGTCGCTCCCCTCGTTGTGATAGAGTGGCGGCGGTTCTTTACACAAGAATTCGTGCTGACGATATCGGCAACGGCCACGATATCGATTCCTTGGGCAGCCTACGCGTACATTCGACACGGTTCGGAATTCGTTGACCAGATATTCATCCAACAGGTGCTTTCGCGTGCTACCGGTGGAGCGTTCGTTGAGTTTGAGGGGATGTTTGGATTCATGCGATTCCCATATATACTCGGTTTGTTTACTTTCTTTGACCCATGGGTGTTCTGGCTGATCCCGGCAACGGCATATCTTATCAATCAGGAAGCTTACAAAAAGCACTCGTATAAGAATCTAATAATAATTTGGTGGTTCATTATAATTGTCGGATTTTATTCTCTAACCGGGAACCACGGCTGGTATATTCTTCCGAGTTATGTCCCCGGCGCGCTACTGATTGGTAAACTCTACGCGGACACTTCTGGAGGGAACCGAGTAGCAAGCGTTACCACAATTGTCGGCACTGCCCTCACACTGATTTTTTCGACTCGGCTCAACGGTATCAGTCCCTTTGCCGTTTCCAAGCCCACATATAACGGCCGGGTGCTTGACATCTTAACACCTTACCCAGATGGCGTATTGTTTGCAAGTGCAATCTTAGTTGTGAGTGCTGTCGTAGTATTGTATAGCGATATCGATCGATATATCTCTACACTCCGACAAAGCGATGCCAAACTCGCCAAAGGTGCGATTTTATGTGGTATGTTGGTATTGCTGACCGTGAGCATGATTGGTGCCACTCCTCCGATGGTCAATGATAGTGGAAAGGACATCCAAGAAAAAGCACTTGGACACGAGATTCAGCAAAGGACCGTCAGCACCGAGAAAATATACTTGCAGGAAGCGGTTCGATCGGAAACAGGCCCTAAGACGACCCTCGCATTCTACGCTGAGCGTGACATCATACTTCAGAAATTGAACGAAATTGAGAGTGACTCTTCAGTGCGGTACGCTATTCTGTCGGGAAATTCACTAGATCAACTCGAGCGGGAACACGAAGTCCTTTCTACTAAAGAGGGAGGAAAGGTCGTGTTTGTCAAATTCATCGACTGAGAACCCAAGTAATCAATTAATTGTCGGTGGCTTATCAATCAAGGCCAATCCGGAATTCGTGCTGTTGCAATATTTTTGGGTCGCTTACCGGATGCACCGGCAAAGCACAGGCCCGAGGGGTCATCTCGTATGTTACGGGCGCCAATCCTGCTCTGAAACTTAAAGAGAGAATTGAAATCGAAGGGCCCCGACAGTTTAGTGCAATGGTAGGGGGGTCCAGCGCGTCACGGGGACATATAGGGCATCCGTCTTTAGCTAATTCGAGAACCGCGTGACGGCGGCGGCTTATCGAGGCTACTTTTCGAGAGGAATGAGGAGGAGAAGTCTGTGCACGACTCTCGCTCCTCATCAAGAATCATGCGTCGGCTCACTACACTGTTTCCCTCCGAGTTCCTCGAAGAGCACGCCGAGGAACTCGGCGTGGTCGAGCGAGAAGGAAAGGTTCAGATCCCTATCCTCGTGTGGGCGCTCGTGTTCGGCTTCGCCGTAGGCGAGAGCCGAACACTCGCTGGGTTCAGACGCAGCTACAACTCGACGGCTGATGAGACGATCTCACCAGGCGGCTTCTACCACCGGTTGACACCGACACTCGCGGAGTATCTCCGCGACCTCGTCGAGCATGGTCTCGACGAGGTCGCTGTTCCCAACGCTGTTGATGCTGATATCGGCCGATTCAGTGACGTAATGATCGCCGATGGAACGGTGCTGCGGTTGCACGAGTTCCTCTCTGATGAGTTCCAAGCCCGTCACGAGGAGCAGGCTGGAGCGAAGCTCCACCTGCTCCACAATGCCACCGATGAGACGATCGAACGGATCGACGTAACTGACGAGAAAACGCACGATAGCACGTTGTTCAAGACGGGTTCGTGGCTGTGCGGACGGCTCGTGTTGATCGATCTGGCGTACTTCAAGTACCGCCGGTTCGCGTTGATCGACAAGAACGATGGTTACTTCGTCAGTCGGCTGAAGCAGAACGCGAATCCGGTGATAACAGAGGAGTTGCGGGCCTGGCGCGGGCGCGCCAGGCCCTTGGTGGGTGAACAGATCCAGGATGTCGTCGACGATCTGCACCGGCAGTACATCGACGTGGAGGTCGAGGCGGAGTTCAAGCGGGGCCAGTACGAGGGAATTCGTTCGTTGGACACGAAGCGGTTCCGCGTCGTCGGCGTCCGCGACGAGGACGCCGACGACTACCATCTGTATATCACGAATCTACCGCGAGAGGAATTTCTCCCGGCAGATCTCGCAGCGCTGTATCGGTGTCGGTGGGAAGTAGAAACGCTGTTCCGTGAGTTGAAGACGCAGTACGAACTGGACGAGTTCGACACGAGCAACCCTGCTGTCGTGGAAATTCTGCTGTACGCGGCGTTGCTGTCGCTATTGGTGAGTCGTGATCTGTTGGATCTGGTCACCGAGCAGGCTGCCGATGAGATCGTGTTTCCGCCGGAACGCTGGGCGGCGACCTTCCGGTCGCACGCCCAGCTCATTCTCCATGAACTCGGTGAGTACCTCGGCTACTCGCCACCGCCGTTGCTGGAGCGGCTGATCGAGGAGCCACAGAAAATCCACCAACAACGACCGATACTGCAAGAGACGCTCGCTACCGCCACGCAACCGAGGTGTGAGTCTTAGCTAAAGACCAATGACTCAGATGGTATTTCGTTTGTATTCCTCGTAACCCCGACCCTCCTCTTGATATCTGAGAGCGAGAGTTTAGTCATGAGCTGAGTAGTACACTCCGATTTGAGTTGTAACCGTTACGACCCACCGACCCAAGCTCGATATTGTTCGAGCCTTCGAACTCATATACGTCAATTGTTCTCATTATCGAGTTGCATCAATTTCGAATGATCCGTTTTTTGGATGTTGTTGTGACGCGGACTTTCCGCGATCGCATCGGTTCGGCGCTTGACGTTCACGAGGGCAGAGGCCAGTTCGAAAGAGGTCGAAATCGGGTTGACCTTGGAGTCTGGATGGTCTTCCCACTCGATTGGTACCTCTGCGATCCGGTAGCCGAGCGAACCGGCCACCGAAACGAATTCGAGGTCCCACGCGAAGCCAGGTTCGTAGCAGTGGTGGCCGACAGCTCCCCACGCTTCGGCCCGCACCGCCTTTGCCCCACATTGGTAATCCCGGCACTCGGTGGGAAGCATCTTCTTCGCGGCGAACGCGAACACGTCACCGAGCGTTCGGCGGACGACCGTTTGATGGCTGATGATGTTCGACGACGGGTGGCGTCGTGAGCCGATACTCACGTCGTATTCACGGGTGTCAACCTGTCGAACGATATCCTCCAAAGAGTCAGCGGGGATACTCCCGTCCGCGTCGGCGAAGACGAGAACATCGGTCTCGAGGCCATCGAAACCAGCCATGACCGCCGCGCCTTTCCCGCGACGTCGCTCTGAAATTTTGACCTCATCAGCGATTCCCTCCAACTTCGACACGTGTGACTCGTCCGGGTCGTCGATCTCGATTCTAGTCGTCGCTGGATCGATCGTGTCTTGTATCGACTCGATGTACGTGACCAGAGTTTCGATCTCGGGATCGTACGCTGGAAGCACGACTCCGATATCGTCAGTCATCACTCTACACCCACACCCTCGGTCTGGCAGATACTCTCAGACCGGCACCCGCCCCGCGCCGGAATCCATGTACTATGTTGTGTTCGTTCATCGGCCCAACTTCACACTCTTTCAACATCTGATGACAAGTCCATCTGCTAATGAATCTAATGGATTCTGATGTACTTGCGGAGCTTCTTGGTGTGGGATGGCTTACGTTGGGGGATGGAACTCAATATACCTCGAATGATCCATATTCCAGAAATGTCCTGAATTACCTGTCATTTCACGAGTACGACAGCTATTCCGTCACGATGTCTGTGAACTCCCTCACCACACGTCTCCCCCCGACTGAACACCGTTGACTAGCTCACTCTCCAAGCGTGACCGAGCGAGGACAGGATTCACCCGCTAGTATCCGACCGTTCTTTCATACCTCACGCGTACCGAAATGATGGCCATCGTCCAACTCGCCACCGCACACGACGTGGCCTACCGCTCTCACGACCGGTCGCTTGGCCCACCTCCTGTGGTGAACTGGTTCACACTCTCTGTCTCACCGTGAACTGCCTCACAGTCGACCAGCAACGCCTTTCCCTTGTGTTTTGTCCCGCTGCCGGTCTCGACCGTCCGTGGTTCCCTGACAGCCACGCCATCGATCTCGTCACCAATCGTATCGATCAGTTCGTACGCGTAGCGTCGCGACACGCCGGCACAGCCTTTCACCTCGTGGAGGGTGACAGCCACCTTCGACTGTCCGTTCCGCTTGTTCCGCGCGTACGCAAGTACAGCGGCGACTTTCTCGGCTTTCGTATCCGCGCTCGTTTCAACGTCACCGAGCGCGTCGAGTCGCCGTTCGATGGTTCCGAGCCGCTCGTCGAACCGCGTGAGTTGGTCGTCAAGTTCGCGTCCGGCGTCAGGCAACTCCCCGATGTCGTCGATCTCACCACCGACGACCGCACGGAGCGTCCCCTTCATCAATGGGATATCCCGATTGATAGCGCGGTCGAGGCGGTCCTCGAGGGTACTGACGGTCGACTCCAGCGCGGCCATGCGCCCCCGTAACTCCTCGTTGTCTTCGCTCACGTTCGCGTTCCCTCCTCTGGTCGACTGTGGTCGATCACCTCGACAGCGGTGAGACACAGTCGGTGTGATCGCGTCTCGGGCAGTGTCACCGTCCCAAGCCATGCCTGCGCGAGCAGTTCGGTTACGCCCAGGGTCGGTTCACCGATCGCCGACGGTGCACAATCCACGCAGTAACACCGACGGAGATTCCACTGGCGCCGTTCGGCCTGCCGATAACCGTACACAGTGACGGCACGCCCTTCCGTCAGCTGCGCCGTACACCCGACGCACACGACCCGGTTGGTCGGCAATCCGACTGTGAGCCCGGTCAAGAACTGCGCTGGATCGACACTGATCTGCGGAGTTGACTCGGTTAACTCGCTCCCGGGACACTCGCGATCATGGAGCACTTCGTCGCTCATTCATCGCCCCTTGCCTCGTACTCGCGCGACGGATCGAAGCAGTCGAAACATGGGAGCGTGTCGCTCTCGGGTCCGTCACACCAGTCGTGATCGCAGCCGGTACTCCCGCTGATATCCGTATCCTTTTCTGGTTGTGCAGTCGTAGTTGGCATTGCTTCTCAACTCCGAGAAGCCCGGTCGCGTGCCCTAACACGCGGCCTTTCTGGCGTTGGAACCTGGGCTTCCAATTGCTACTAGCATCCGCCACAAGAATATACTTTACGAATCTTAAAGCCATATCTTATGGTTGTTTCAGCCACTCAATTTATATACCCATCCTTCTTAATTCAAGCAATTAGATGTACAGACAAGACGTGTCTGTTGATCTCACTGAAACCGACCATGAGATACTAAATCTACTACGAGAAGGGCGGTGTACGCAAGGATATATTGTTGATAAGGCTGAACGTTCGAGACAGCAAATCCATAACCGTCTCAATATCCTACGGGCAGCAGGATACATTGAGCGGATACACGAATCGACAGCGCTCTACGAGCTCGTCAACGATCCCCGAGAGAGCGACAACTCGAAATAAACGGCCAAATTCCCGTCGTTTTCTCACAAACCTCGAAGTTCGGAAAAACCACTCATCACCACCACCCACCCAATAGATCTCACTGCCACACTCGCCTGCGGCAACCCGTTGCAAGACACGAAACACCAACACTAAACTGCGTTACACCAAGAGACAGACCAATGCGAGCCACGGCCAGGTTCTGGTCACTCGCCGCCCTCCCCGCGGTCCTGACCGGCTGGGCGGTCGTCCTCCAGCGACCGCTCCCGCTCGTCGGTGCGGCCGGCGTCGCCGCCTGGCTCCTCGCCCAGCAGTACGCGTTCTCCCGACTCCCTGCGCGGACCGTCGGTGACCTCACTCTCACCCATCGCCTCTCGACAAACGCCGTCGCGACGGGCGGCGACACGTACCTCACACTCGCCGCCGAACTCGATAACCCACTCGACGACCACATCACGGTGGAATCGACACCCCCGCCCGCGGCAGATGCGCCCATCCAGTGCCTCCACCTCGGCCCCGACAAATCTGAAGCTACCAGCACGGTCGAAGTCACGTGGCCGGTCGCGGGTACGTACACCTTCGACGCCCCGACTATAACCGTCCACGACCGACTCGGCCTCTTCGAGCAGTCCGTCCACCGCGGCCCACGCCCGACGATCACGGTCGAAGCGACACAGGCGAGAGGCATTCACGTCGGCCGGGGCGGCGAGCCGATTTCGACCGGCTTCGGTGAACACGAAACGAGCCGGACGGGAAGCGGCCTCGAACCGCGGAGCGTCCGCGAGTACGTGCCCGGCGACTCGATCCGCCAGATCGACTGGAAGGCGACCGCGCGACTCGGCGAGACGCACGTCCGCGAGTTCACGGGCCAGACCGAACTCGAGACGTCGCTGTTCGTCGACCACCGCCCCGCGATGCGCGATGGCCCGCCCGGCGGGACCAAACTCGACTACGCCCGCGAACTCGCGCTCGGGATCGTCGGGAACAGTCGCATGAACGCCGACCCGCTGCGCTGTTACACCGTCAGCGAACACGGCCTCACAGGGCTGTTCGAACCGCGCGCGAGCGCCGACCACTACGAGCGAGTCCGTCGACATCTCTACGGGATCGAGGCGCTCCCCGACGAGATGCCCGACGGACCGACAGCCCGCGAAACACCGACGAACCGAACGAACGAGACGCCCGCCCAGACACAGACGCCGGATCCGCACCGAGCTCGGCAACTCGCGGCCAGGCTCGGCGACGACTCGACGATGGGCCGCGCGCTGGCCCCCTTCCTGGACCAGCCCAACACGGTGGTGCGAACCGTGACCGACCGACCGCTGTTCTCGGCGGTCGAACTGATGACGACGCGTCGACCGGACACACAGTGGACGATCCTCGTCACCGACGACACCGAGCGAACCGAACTCCGCGAGGCAGCGAAACTCGCGAGCCAGCACGGCGGGCCGGTGCTGGTCTTCCTCACGCCGACGGTCCTCTACGAAGTCAGTGGTCTCGACGACCTCGACGACGCCTACGGCCGCTACGCCGAGTTCGAACGCTTCCGGACCGAACTGTCGGCGCTCGACGGCGTCACCGCGTTCGAGGTCGGGCCTGCGGACCGACTCGCGACCGTCCTCGACCGCGGCCGCGCTCAGCGACGCACCCTCTCAGACTGACCATGTCCCGTACAGAGACCCGAGACGACACAGGTGACCGAACCCCGTCGACCGACTCGTTGCGCGCCCGCGGCGTCCCCTGGCGCGACGACGCCTGGCGGTCACCGGTCGATCTCCTCGTGCTGGCTGCAGTGGTCTGGTCGTTCGGAGTGGTCGCGGGTCAGCAGGGCTACCTCGCGGGCGGCGCGCTCGTCATCACCTGGCTGCTCGTCCCACCGGTTGCCGTCTTCGCCGCCGGTTCGATCGCTCTAGTCGCGGTCGTCCCGGCCGGGACGCCGGTCGAGGTCCTCGCGGTCCCTGCGAGCGCGCTCGCGGGGCTCCTGCTGACGACGCGAACCGGCGGAGGGCGACTCCGAAACGGCGTCGTCCTCGTCGGTGCGTGGCTCGCGCTCGGCGCAGTCGCCTGGGGAAGTTACGCGCTCACCGGGGCGATCTGGCTGGCGGGTGTCGCTCTCCTACTGGCGGGCGCCGCCGGCTCCGTCACCCTGGATATAATGAGTCTCTCGCGCCTGAGGACGAGTGATGAGTGACGAAGACCCGCTCGCGCGGTCGTCGCCGCCCGACGCGTCGGCCAACGGGAACGACCCCGAGAGCGACGGGACGGGCGGAAATGACCCTGCAGACAACGCCGCAGGGAGAGACGATGCAGACTCGGCAGACCTATCGCGTGACGCGCTCCGACTCGAACTGGAGCGGTTGCGCGAGCGAAACGAGCGACTCCGGACTACCTACGCCAGGGCGAAGCAGGCGGAGTACCGCCGCGCCGCACTCGGGATGGGGACGCTCGGGATGGTCGCGCTCGGCGCGGCCGCGCTGATCCCAGCTTTGCGAACGATCCTGGTCGTCCTCGGCGCGACGGGGCTGTTCGCAGCCGTCCTCACGTACTACCTGACGCCCGAACGGTTCGTCGCAGTCGACGTGGGCCGCGGTGTCTACGAAGCGATGGAATCCGACCGTCGAGCACTCGTCGCCGACCTCGGACTCGGGGAGGCCCGGGTCTACGTCCCTGTCGACGATGCGGGCTCGAAGGTCCGCCTGTTCGTCCCGCAGTACGACGAGTACACCGTCCCGGCAGGCGAGGAACTCGACACGCTGCTCGTGGCGCCGCCCGACGAGTCCGGTCGCGGCGTCGCGTTCACGCCGACCGGGCGCGCCCTCTACGACTCGTTCGTCGAGGCAGTCTCCGGAAGCCCTCCGGACGACCCGGGCGTCGTCGCGACCCAGCTCTGCGACGCGCTCGTCGAACAGTTCGAACTCATCGACGCGACGACGATAGAATACGCGCCAGACGACGACCGCCTCACCGTCTCGGTCGAAGGCGACGCCTACGGGCGAGCGGACGAACTCGACCACCCGGTGGCGTCGGTTGTCGCCGTCGGCCTGGCGCGGACGCTTGCCCGACCGGTCGTCAGCGAAACCTCCAGTGCAGACGGTGACGCGGACGCGATCCTGACGTTTCACTGGGAGCGGACGGACGAAGAGAGCGAACGCGAATCTGCACAGCGGAGCTGAGGTCGGTTAGTCCGTCTCGGCCGTTTCGGGGTTCCCCTGCGACTCGTCGCTACCACCTGGTGGCACGACGGAGTCAAGGACATCCGCGACGATGCCGCGGCGACTCGCGTCGCCGAGTTCGGCTTCCGTGTTCAGGATGAGGCGATGGACGAGGATCGGTTCGGCCAGTGCCTTCACGTCGTCGGGGATGACGTAGTCGCGGTCGAAGATCGCCGCCCGAGCGCGCGCGGTGTTCAGGAAGGCGAGCGTCGCTCGCGGTGACGCGCCGTGTTCGGTCTCCGGGTGCTCCCGGGTCGCCTCGACGACGTCCATGATGTACTCTTCGACGCTCTCGTCGACGTGGACGGATTCGACGGCGGACCGCGCGGCTTTGAGGTCGTCGGCGTCCGTGATCCGGGAGACATCGTTTGGCCCGAGTTGTGGCTGTTCTTTGAACCGCTCTATCATCGCCAGCTCGTCCTCGCGTTGGGGGAGGTCGACGGAGACCTTCATCTGGAAGCGGTCGCGTTGAGCCTCCGGGAGCTCGAAGGTACCCTCCATCTCCAGGGGGTTCTGGGTGGCGATGACGACGAACGGGTCCGGGAGTTCGAGCGTCTCGCCTTCGATCGAGACGTGTGATTCCTCCATGGCCTCGAGCAGTGCCGACTGGGTCTTGGGCGTCGCGCGGTTGATCTCGTCTGCGACGACAACGTTCGAGAAAATCGGGCCCTGCTGGAGTTCGAACACGCCGGTGTTCTCGCGATACACCTTCGTTCCCGTGATATCCGCGGGAAGGATGTCCGGCGTCATCTGGATACGGGTGTACTCGAGACCGGACGCGCGGGCGAAGACGTGTGCCAGCGAGGTTTTGGCGACCCCTGGCACGCCCTCGAGGAGGATATGACCGCGCGTGAGCGCGGCGATCGTAATCAGCCCGATCTGGTCCTCCAGCCCGATGAGTATGCGACCGATTTCGTCCTCCAACTCGGCGTACAACGCCGACGGATCAGTCATTCTTCCGACGGTTCTGTTTCTGCAGAGTAATCTCTTCCGATACTCGTCGGGCGCGCTCGCGGTCCCACTCCGGTCGCTGGGCCCGGATCCACGCCGCTACGGACTCATCGTCGACAGGCTCGAAGGCATCGTCCATCCGTCCCCGCGACCGGACGCGTTCGCGGAGTCGCGGGACCAAGCCGGCGTACGTGACCGCAACTACGAGAGCGAGTCCGAGACCGATCTGTAAGCCCGGAGAGTCACGGAGCGCGAACTGCGCGGCCACGAGCGGCGGAAGCGTTGAGAGGTGAGACACGTCGAACAGGCTAACGCGGTGGGTACTCACGAGATTCGACGCGAACGCACGGTTGTCTTGCCGGTCGAGCATCGTGTTGATGAACAGACTGGGATCGCCGACGGCGATCACCTCGCCCTCGCCGTGGCGCTCCCGGGTGACGACAGGGTACTGGCGGAGCGTCTCGCTCGCGTCGAGCCGGTCGTTCCCGTTCCCGTCGAGATACGCGTACGAGGAGGAGTTCACGAGAACTGTCGCATTCCCGGGCTTGACCGCGGTTCCGTGGTTGAGCGCTAGCGCGTCGACGCCGGCCGCGTAGCCGTTGCCTGTCGAGTTGCGGGCGATCGGCATCGTCGGGGAATTCGCCTGGTTGCGTTCGTCCCTGAGTCGGGCAGCGGCGAATCGAGCGTCGGCACCGATCCGTTCGAGCAAGGGGTCGGAGTGCGTTCCGACGTCCTCTGCAACGACCAGCGTTCCTCCACGCCGGACGAACCATTCGACCCGGGTGGCCTCGGCGTCCGAATACCTCGAGTCCGGTGACAAGACGAAACTCACGGCCGATTCGGCCTGCACGGTGTCGTAGGCGGTCGTGTTTCGGACGACCATCGTTTCGCTGTCGGCGTTCGACGCCACGGCACGGAGTTCTGATACACCGTCCCAGCCGGAGTTGTAGGTGCCGAACGCGGTCGCTGACGTGAGTCCACCGAAGAGAACCGTCACTCCGATAGCGACCGCGAGACCGACCAGGATGACCTGTGGGACCGAGTCCGGCCGCCAGCGTCGCGCCATCAGAGAACCCCCTCCGGAAGAATACGTAGGATACGCCGGACGATCACGTACCCGAAGACGAGGAGCCCGACCGCGACGAGCCACCGGAGTCGCCGTTGCCACCGCGGCGTAACCGAGACGGGCGTCGCGAGTTCGACGAGCACGAGGAAGCCGATGAGCGAGACGACGAAGAACAGTTCGAGCGAGAGCGCGTCGAGTAGCGTCAACCCGGCCGCTGTCGCGAGCATCCAGGCGACCGTTCCGTGTACGAACTGCTGTCTCCGGCGGAAACTCATGGCACCGTTTGTTTGTATCAGACGACTGGTGTGCTGTCCGTAAATAAGATCGGAACCGAGACGCTCTGTCGCCCCATTCGGGTGACCGGGGTACGAGCTTCCCAAGAGTGAGCCCGAACAGACGAAACCCCGGGATCGGGACACAACGGTTAACCGAGCCGCCACCGACGGACGGACATGGTCCACGCTGCGCTGGTGGCCGAAGACGTCTCCGTCGTCCGCGCCGGCCAGACCGTCCTCGATTCCGTGTCTGTCTCGGTGGAGGCGTCCGATCGGGTGCTCGTGCAGGGACCGAGCGGGTCCGGCAAGTCGACGCTCTTCTCGGTACTCGGGCTGTTGACTCCGCCGAGTTCCGGAACGGTCACTGTCGACGGGCGCGAGGCTGGAGCCCTCCCCGAGCGCAAGCGTGCCGCACTCAGGCGGACGTTCCTTGGATTCGTCTACCAGGACTTCCAGCTGGTGCCGGACCTCACCGCGTGGGAGAACGCGGCACTTCCGCAGGAGCTCGACGGGAAACGGGACGAGGACTGGCTGACCGAGCTGTTCTCGACGCTTGAAATCGACGATATCGCGGACCGATATCCGCCCGCGCTCTCCGGCGGTGAGAAACAACGCGTCGCGGTCGCACGGGCGCTCGCAAACCGACCCAGCGTGGTTCTCGCTGACGAGCCGACGGGACAGCTTGACCCCGAGACCGCCGACCGGCTCGTCGACTTCCTCTGTTCGCTCCAGTCGACGCACGAAACCGCCCTCGTCGTCGTCAGTCACGATCGGTCGCTCGAATCCCGGTTTCCGCGACGCTATCGGCTTGCCGAGGGCCGACTATCCGAAACGACGGATCGCCCGTGAAACAGCGGTCACGCGATTGCGGGCGAGCCCGAACAGGTCGAGCTCGCGAGCGACCGCTGAAACGGAGTGACACTGAGCATTCGGAACGAGCTATCGGCTGTCGGTACTACCGGAGAGAAGCGCGTCGAGAACTCTGAGTTCTTCGCTCGTTTCGATGTAGTCGGCGTCCATACAGGCGTGTGCCACTTTCTGGATGAGCTCTGGGTCACGCATTTCACCTCCATCGGTGTGGGAGATATCACGGACCTGGCTCTCGAGCGTGTCGACGCGCTCCGCGAGCTGTTCGAACTGTTCGCTCGAGGCGCCGATTTCTTGGCCACGTTCCGTTTCATCTCGATTGCCAGTGCTCGTCCCGCCGCTCCCGCCTCGATAGTCGAAGACCTGCCTAACAAACTGTCGCCTGGTACCCCACTCGAATTCCTCGATACCGCTGAGGCGTTTTGAAACCGTCGCTCGACTCACTCCAAGTTCGTCGGCGATCTCCTCTTGAGTCGCCGTCGGACGGTGTGCGACCGCGACGAGCGTTTCGCGCTGTCTTCCGTTCAATTCCAGCCGATCTTCCGTCTCGGCGCCCGTGTTTTCATTCTCGTTCGACGTTCCAGCAGGAGTGCTTTTCAAGCTCGCTGTCTCCTCTCGGTCGGAGCCGGCATCTGAGTCTGTGCTACCATCTTTGACGGTCGGTTCCTTCGGAGGGCGACCCTCCTCCGATGGGTCACCGTACTGATTGAGGACGCGTTCGACGAACTCCGCAGATACTCCGTTGACCCGGGATGCGATCGCATCGGGCGAAGCGGCTGGGTTTGCGTCCGCAATATCGAGTATTTTCCTGTGAATCATCGCACGTGGTTTCTCGTCTCCATGATCCGAATCGGAAATTGAATCCTCCTCAGAGTCCTGCCGATCCATCGTGTGAAGAAACATTTTCGACAACCATCACTACCACTGCGTCTTTTCACGATCTGAATATCGTGGATTTACAGGACGTAACACTCGAAAAGCCGGGAAAAACTCGGTGAGACACGCCGGTTCAACGCGGTAGCGAACTGTCTACTCGTGGTAACAGCAACTACATGGTCCGTTCGGGTTCGTCTTGGACGATCAGACTGAGGAAAAACGAGTTGAATACGGTCTGGACGCCGACGACGACAGCGGCCGCACCGAGAAGGTTCCACTCGACACCGGGGACCGCGGCGTACCCCTCGATCGTCCACGCGACGACGCTATACGAGAGAACACTGGCGCCGAGCGCGAACGCAACCACGCCGATCGTCGCACCGCTCTCGAGCGTGAAGTGGTCGTGAATCGCGTTCGTGATCGGGTCCTTCGGATTCCGGATCGGGTCGGCCGCGACGGAACTGAACAGCGCGAGACTCCCGACCTGATAGCCGACGATGGCGAAGAGCACCCCACCGACGAGCGTTTGCAGCCCGAACGTCGCCGGACCCAGCTGGAAGGCGGTGAGGGACGCAGCACAAATCAGGAGGCCAAGCACACCAAACGCGAACGCCGGCAGCGTGAACAGGTAGCCGGGCGCGTTCGTGAGCATGAACTTCACGTGGCGCCAGCCGTCGCTGAAGCTGTCGAGCGTCGCGTCGCCGACGCGTTCGTGGTAGGTGATCGGCACCTCCTCGATTACCATTCCCTTCTCGGCGGCGTCCATGATCATCTCGCTGGCGAACTCCATGCCGCCGGTCTCCAGATCGAGCGCCGCCAGCGAGTCGGCCTTGAGCACGCGCATGCCACTGTGGGCGTCGCTGACGCCGGCGTCGTAGAACGTGTTGAGGAAGCGAGTCAGCAGCGGGTTGCCGACGTACTGGTGCAGCGGCGGCATCGCGTCGGACTTGATCTCGCCGCCGAGTCGGCTCCCCAGTACCATGTCGGCGTCCGTCTCCGTCGCCCGCTCCAGCAGTTTCGGCAACTCCTCGAAGTCGTAGGTCGTGTCGGCGTCGCCGATGGCGACGTACTCGCCGCGGACGCGCTCGAAGGCGTACTTGTAGGCGTTGCCGTAGCCCGACTGTTCCGGTTCGACGACGATAGCCCCGAGCTCGCGGGCGATCTCCGGCGTCCGGTCGGTCGAACTGTCGCTGACGACGACCTCCGCCGTCACGCTGAGTTCCTCAACGGCTCGTTTCACCTTCTCGATGCAGACGCGGACGCCGTCCTCTTCGTTGAGTGTGGGGAGGACGACGCTGAGCGTCGGTTCGATATCGCTTTCCCGACCGAGCAACACTCCGTCCGAACTCCCGCTCTGCTTACCGTTCTCTACCTGTTCGACGGATAGCTGGCTATTGTCCCCATCCTGGTCGACAGCCATTCTCTACAGGCCCGCCGAAACGTTCTCGGAGCTGGTCTGGACCGGCGACTCGCCGCATTCGACACAGACGTACGTCTTCTCTACCGTCGTGACGACCGGCGAATTACAGTCGATACACTTGATCGTTGCGGCCCGAGCCGCTTTCGGATACCTTCCCATGATGCTCACCCACGAGCGTAGCTAGACAACCAACAAACAGCTACAAAACGATTCCGACTGATTGATATTATTGCCCCTTCTTCACGAAACGTTCGATGGCCCTATCGCGATCTCGGCCGAGGGCCACGGCGGAGTCGGCGGATCACACCCGCTCCACTCCCCTTCACCGCGGAGAGCTTCCGGCCGACGAACGCGGCGGCCGTTTTGACCGAGAGCGCGGTAACGTAAACGACCCCGAGCACCAGAATCATCAGTACGTCAGCCAGGTGACGCAGTATCGACGAGGGCGATGCCATACCAGTTCACGGTTCTCTCCCTACAAAAGTCCACGGCTGAGAATATCAAAATTTGAAACACACGGGGATCGGGAAGGCGGGGGAAGTCGGCGAGCTACCGACGAACGGACGATGCCGACTGATTTTCCCGGGGATGGGGTTGATTCAATGGATAGTGAGACATCGGGCTCCTCAACGACTATTCGAGGGTGCTGCGATGCGCACCGGGGACGGAAGTAGCGCAGAGCATTATATCGGTCTGTCTCGCCTGAATTGTCGTCACGGTTCCCGGACTTCGCACCCGGTCGTTCCGTCTCGTCACGGCGTATCCACTCGTGGGCCTACTCCCCCGATACCCCCACCCCAACGCTGTCGAGCCGCCGAACGCAAACTGGTTTCGACCACCCCCGTTTTCGGCGCTGGACGCCGCGATCCTCGCGGCTGCCGTGCTGATGTTTGCCGACGAGTTCCCAGATCCGCTCTTGCTCTCGCTCGGCGAGAGAACGGTGTCGAGACAGTGTGCAGCCGAGCGGACGTCGAGCTGCTGTCCCGGACCGGCTTAGAAGGGTAGATCCCATTCGGGACGCTCGGCTGTGTCGTCGTGAACGGGATCGTCAAGCGGCCGGTACCGGGTCGGCGGCGTGACGCGAGTGTCGGTGCGCGATCGTCTGGCGACGATCGTCGACCTCCACGGGGGCAGGGCCGCCCACCGTCGTGGCCGCCCCTGACGGCTCACTCCGCGAGTGACGGCCCACACCAGACCGAGCTTGCCATGCCATGCCATGCGTTCTCGATGTGCCAACCAGATGGGCATAGCGGATATAATCGATATCAATACCTAGATTGATATCAATTAGCCCACAATCAATTGTTCCTACGATTTGACCAAATATCCCTCTAAACCCTTTAGAGGCACTAATTTCCCAACCGCACTCACCAAACCGTGAGTCTTGAGTGTCGTAGATTTTCAATATTGATACCTAGAACATACGAGTTATGTGCCAGGAGATCCCCGGATCGAATAGACGATGGCGACGTCCCCAGCGACCCGAGATCGAAGGCGCACAAGCGGAGGTGCCGCCTGAGAGATGTCGCCCGAGATCATCCCACAACTGTTCAACTCGTACGTCGAGATCCACACCGTCCAGCTCGGCGTCTTGCTCGGACTGTTCGTCGGGATACTCTATCGGGAACGACCCACGCTCGCGTACCTGTTGCTCTTTCTGGGTGTCCTCTCGGCGCTCGGCAACGCCTCGCACATCGGATTCATGCGCTACAGCGACATCGCGACCGAGATCGAGGCCAAACCGTGGTACTTCCTGAGCGCGCTGTACGCCACGACGGTCGTGAATCTCCTCGCCGCCGAATACGGACATCGGGCAGTCCGGTTCGCACGACGGATGCGCAAGGATCGTTCGACCGGTCCGGACAGCGAAGACATCGCGACGGCCGACGACCAGCTGTGAAAGGCCGGTCCGCTGAGAGCACGAGCGTCCCGTGAGTTGCGAGACGGCACTCGGGTTCGGCGATCCGCCCCGCTACCGGAGTTGAGCACGACGTTCGGTCGCGAAAGCTTCCTGCCGGCACCGATCATGTGGGCCCGCTCTAGACGGCCGTCGGTCAGGAGTACACACCTGCATTGGATCGGTCGGACGTTCCACGTCAGAACTGAGCAAAAGACGGCCGCTCGAACCGTTCGTTCGCGGTCCTGCTTCCAGTCGCCCCGACGAATATGCGGCAGATACTGTGGTGAGACGTAGCTTTATGAACATGACTCTTGGGGGTAAATACAGACACGAGATAATGTGTCCGATCACGGAACGGGTCGGGGTGGGCTCCCAACCGGGTGAGAACGTGCTCGTCTGCTGCCCCAAGTTCGGGGGCGACGAGTCACGCGCCTGTATCGACCTACTGACGCCGGTCGCACCGCAGGATGTCAACGCACTCGCGGTGCTGTTCATGCAGTCGCCTTCGGACCGCCTCAACGCGTGGCAGCGACACGCCGGCGCGTATCCGGCCAGAAGCCACATCGTCAGCGTCGACGCCGACGCCCGGTCGAGCGTGGGGTCGACCGGCGACGAATCGGCTGGGTCGAATCGAGCGGTCGAACGAGTGAACTCGCCGCGGAACCTCACTCAGCTCGGCGTTCGGATCACGGAGTGTCTCGATAAATGGAGCGAATCGGACACCGATCGGCAGATAGTTTGTTGCTTTCGTTCGGTCTCGACGCTGTTACAGTACGTGGAGCTCGACCAGGCGTTCAGGTTCCTGCGGATCACGACCGACCGGTGTGAGGACGCGGACGCGATCTCCCACTACCACCTGAACCCACAAGCTCACGACGAACAGACCGTGGCGACACTGACGGAGCTGTTCGATACTGTCCTCGAATACGACGGCGACGACTGGAACGCGCATCGCTCGAACTGGTGATAGTCGGCCCGAGGGGATCCGGACGGCCCGTCCGAATGAGCGGTAACGGGTCAGGCCTTCGGAGGGATCCCTCCGTGAGCACAACAGCGTGAGAAGTACTGCAGAAATCCCGCTTAGCCGAGCGACACTCAGTCCTCAGTGGTGTCTCCGCACCCGTCCACGACCTCTGTCCTGCCCGCGTTGACGACAGAGATCCTTCGCTCATAGCCACTCCATAGCGGGTGAGTCCGGTACCACCTGTTCCGGGGCATAGGGCGTCGTGAGCGAGTTGCTCGGCAACGTCGTCTTGTGGGGTAGGATGGCTGTTCGACATGGGTACTTGGAACCCGACAGGCCTGTCGAAGCAGGCGGGTGCTTTCTGAAAGCAATTGCCCGAGAGAGTTGACTTTCCAGCACTACAGTAGCAACTACAATCCCAGAATTTCAGTAATAGATGACTCCGTGCTTGTATAGAATTATCTCGCCCGTTCTTTCCCTTGTTCGGTGATCTGATAATAGGCACGCCGGCGGGAACTTTCGTCATCGCCGATCGGTGTGATATTTCCATCGCGTAGATCTGAGGTATCTACTCTATAGATATCGCCATCTTCGGTAAGCTCGCTCAGGATGTTTGGACAGTTCGATATGAGAACGTGATTCGATGATGGCGAACTAAGCCTGCATAGATAGCTAACGGCGGCAGAGGCATGTCGTGTTCTGCGAGGAACTCCAGGACAAGGACACGACGGTCTTCTGCAGGCACAGTCTCGAAATCAACGGCTTGGTTCTTAGCGACTGTGATGTCCTCATTTTTGTCGTTGTTGTCGCATTTACTCATCTTTAAACTCTGTATTTCGCTTATTGACGAAAAAAAAATATATGCTTTGCGTAACTCAGTAGCTACATAGCTCTACGGGGCGGGACCTCGCCGAAAACCGGCGACCGTGGTCCAGCACGGCCGCCGCGTGGAGTCGGATCGACCGACATGTTCGCAATCGCACCGCGGGGACTTCAACGTCCCGCACGACGAGTCGCATCGCCCTGCAATACAACTGTGGTCGGTGGAGCTGTCGCTGTCTCTACTCGCCGGCCGACTCAGATTCTCGGAGGAACTCGTCGATGACCGACAGTGAGTCCCTCGAAGCGCGTGTCGCTGCGCTCGAAGCGATTGTCGAACAACAGGCGACCCGCATCGACGACCTCGAAATTGAACTCGAATCAGAGCGCCAGGCCCGCGAAGCAGCAGAGGAGCGCGTCGATGATCTCGAAGCGACCGTCGAGCGCCAGGATGCCCTCCTCGACGCACTCCGAAAACGGATGAAGACCAGTCGCGCCATGATCGGTGAACTCCAGTCCCGTGAACTCGAAAAAGGCGCACACCTTTGCTGGGAGCACGTCAAACCGACATTGGACGACGACCTGCTCGCCCTCCACGGGGACACGGTCGAGAGGATCAGCAAAGACGACGGAGAGTACATCCGCCTCCCCGCGGAGTCCGACCCGCTCGGTCGTGACGGAAGCGTATCGCTGGCCCACGGAGATCTGCTGCCCATCCAGCAACTCGCACAGTTGGACGAGGGGACGCTCCAGTCGGTCACGGACGCTCGGCCCGACCGATTGGCCGCACAGGTCTGGCAAGCCCGCCAGGAGCCCGCTGAAGACCCCTAGAACGAGGGTTGCAACGGTGTCCGTGAATACTTGGACGCCGGCGAGTTGGCGACGTGGATTCAGATTCAGGAGGGCGACGTGAGCCGGGACTACGCGACGAAGCTCGCCCGGCGGACGATCGATGCGCTACTGGATCTATCGAACCACCGGCTGTACGACGAGTTGCGGTCGCGGCGCGCAGATGGCCTCAAGTACAAGGAGCGACGGGTGGTGTTGCCAGCGGACGCGGCGATCCCTGGGGAGATGCGTTCGGACAACGAGTCGATGGAGTCCGAGAGAACAGAGCCGGCGACAACTGGTGTCGCCGGTGACTGACGTCCACGGGGGAGGAGAGACGCCCAACCGGGCACCAGCTGGGTGACGGGCACAACTCACGGGAGAACGAATAGAGCGAACGCAGGTGTTCGCCTGGCAGCGGTAGCCTGTCGTGTCGCGTCTCGATCGGCAGTCGTCGGCTAGTATCAGGACGCTGTTAGTGAGTTCACCGGGGACACCAGCTGTCCGTGGAAGGGGTCTTTCAGTAGCGTTCGCTCGAATCTGCAACCCCCTGCAATCGAGATATTGCCGTCAGTTCGGTCTAAATATCGTGAAATAGCGGGATGCAAGGGAAGGATATCCCCGCTAGTATAGTGGAAAATCACGGATTCGAAGCGAAACCACCGGTTGGTCGCCGAAGCGAGACAGCAGGTCCACCCCGGGGGCGCTCAGGCGGCCAAAATCCCCACGAAGCGCGGTCGGCGGCTACTTGGCATCCGGCAATACCATAATCCAGAATTGTCGCATACTTAGCGGAACAGCCCCTCATACGCTAAGTATTTCCGATTTCGGGGTGCAGCGAAATGGGGGTGTTGACATGTTTCGACCAACTTCGTGTTCGTCGGTTTCGACGTTATAACGCTGTTGTGGACCGAAAATGGCAGAATCGGGGATTTGATCGGGTGATCGTGATCTTGGGATTTTTGGGGAGTCTAGGCACGAATCGGGGTGGAAAACCAGTATACTAGCGGGGAGTGACCCAGGGTGTATGTGCAGATCAAAGGCAATACACAGGGGTGTTCCACTCGATTCGGGAATTTAGGGGGTTGTAGATCACGGCGGATTTGGTAGGATTGGTCTGGTGACTGACATAGTTCGTCGGGTGCGTGAACTAAACGAACGGCCGTCCGTTTCCCAACGTCGGGGGAGAGGGTCTTAGATTCAGATGGCCGAACGACGATCTCCCAACCAGTCGTGAACGACGGGATTCTCTCGCTGATTGAAGGGTCGTGTTTAGTTAAGCGTGAAAAGTGAGGCAGGCGAATTTCTTGCTGGTCTATGGCAGAAATCGCCCGCCTCAG